>MTLD01000286.1_pt1 | contig 142516 bp, 127 predicted proteins | sample 1982471 | NCBI WGS metagenome assembly MTLD01 (sample SAMN05712604, study PRJNA340218) | biofilm metagenome | isolation source: sample SPM anode biofilm adapted to -50 mV | place: USA | collected 2012-02-03
TATATAAATCCTATGCTTATCAACGAAATTCAGCAACAGTTGAGCAAAAGTGCTTAGTTATTTCGGAGCATGATGGTTTTTGTGAACATTCCTTGACACTATCGGGAAATGCAATCCGGATACTCTTGGACCGTAGAATTTGATACCTATATTCAAGAGAAAGTTTTACAGCGGCAGTACGAGGGCGTTATCAACTACAGACAGGCTGGGCCTAATGCCAAACTAGCTTTTCATACAAATGAGCACTTTGCTTCTTTGCTATATGTGCTTGCTGCTTCTCAGGCAGCGGATACTATTTCAGTGTTTAATAATTCGTGTATATTGGGTTCAGTATCAATGACTTCCTATTTCTTTTCATAATTTCATTTCTATTTTGAGTGTGCTATTTCTTTAAACAGCAGGTTCGTGCCGTCAATAGAGTGGTAACCTAATTTGGAAAAGAAGCATTTTATACTGGGGATCGCACAAGGATCTTCTATGAAACAAGTATCTCCCTTTAAGAGTTCGGAACCAACTGGAAACGTAATCGCATAGTCGATCTTAAAGCCGGAAGAGTATGCTAATATGTGTTCTAAATTGCTGATTATTTGATGTCCAATGCCTTGTTTTCTATATTGGGCATCAATATATAGACATTTTATGAAAAAAAGATTTTTTTCAGTACTTGCAAACTTTTTATTGAGATGTGCGTCATTAATGAACAGTTGATAGCGTGGATCGCCTTCTTGATCAAAGGAATTTAAAATATCCATAGCCGTATGTTGATGCTGTTGGGCAGACTGGACATCAAAGAACGTGCCAAGTAAGTAGCCGACTTTTTCATGAGGTAGGTTTGTGCTGTCACAAGCATCGCCATAACATACACCAAAGATATCTACTATAATTTGATGAACATACTTATCTTTGGGTGTTAATGAGTCATACCATTTAGCATGTTGTATCGGAAAAAAGGGAGTTTCTAAGTGATCTGACCACACTCGGTATTGCAGGTTGTCAAAATTCATACGATCCCTCCTCTGAAAACCTACTTGCCAGATGCATTTTAGGAAAAAGACTAGGTGGAAAGTTCGGTTGGGGGTTCTTCTACAGGCTTGGGGCGTTCAAGTAAGACCGCTGCAACGCAGGCAACTGCATCGCCGCCGCCCATGGGAAACACATTTTTGACAAGCCAATGCTCATTAGCAAGAAGATTATTGAGCTTCATTAGATTGGCTTTGGCAGAATTATCATCATAGAGGATGAATACTTTCTGTTGTGTCATGTTACCCCCTCCAATTCAATTGAATAATTTAAATAATAAGGAAACACATCTTGATTATATGATACTATAAAAGAAAGCAAATACCAATAATGGGATATTTTGTAGAAAAGGTGCTTTTCAAGGAGGAATGCATAATGGCATTGAGTCGTGAAGTTCGTTGCCTTGTGGATGACTTAGAAGCAGGAATGAAGTTAGCGTCGCCAGTATATGATCTTAATGGAAAAATGCTACTTAACTCCAACAGTATTCTGTCTGAAAAGCATATTTTGTTACTACGAAAAATGGTAGTTGCAGAAGTAGAGGTCTGGGATAAACCAAGAGCCAATGTAATAACAGAGGAAACAAAGGAAGAAAACCCGCTTGGGTTGCCTGAAATTCCAAAGTTCGAAGAAATTGTACCAAGCAATGAACAGATTGGTTTATGGGAAGCTTACTGGAATGAAGAAACCCAGGCTGCAATTAGCTCTGCCTATATTGCCTTGCTGACGAAGATGAAAAAGGTGTATTCGCTGGCTAGGCTTTACGGGGACATAGACCAGAATGTTTTGGAGGGACTTGTCGAAGAGATACTAGCCTTTTCGGAGTCTCCTCAAAATTTATTGAGGTGTGTTTTTTTTCATCCCCGGCAATCTCCTTATATTTTTCATCATTCACTACATGTGACTTGGTTTTCTAGTTTAATTGCTAAACAATGTAACTTTTCGAATGAACGCCTTAGAAAGCTGGCCTTGGCAGCTTTGTTGCATGATGTAGGGAATATCCGTGTTTCGTTGGAAGTCTTAGGGAAAAAAGGACCGCTGACAGAAGTGGAACAGGAAAAAGTACGGCTGCATGCGCTCTTAGGCTTTCGTTTTTTGCAGCAGCAGAAAAAATTTGATATGCCCATTTTAATGGGAGTTCTTCAGCACCACGAACGGCTAGATGGAAGTGGTTATCCCTTGCAAACGCACAGTGAAAAAACGCATGTATTCGCTAAGATTATTGCTATTGCAGATGTATATGATGCAATGACTTCGCAGAAAAATTATGGCGTTCAGCATAGTCCGTTTGATGCTTTAGCGGAAATTAGACGTGATATTTCTTCAGGACGTATAGATGCAAACTATGGACGTGCATTTTTGGACATTATGCGTACTAACTTGCTTGGAGAATGGGTTGAACTCAGCGATGGTCGATGTTGCCAACTTGTTGGTTGGGGGCAAGATGAAAAGCGGATGCTATACCTTCAGTCAGTGGATAATGAAAGAATCGTTTTAGTAGGTGATTCGCTAATTAAACCCATACAAATTATTCCACCGCAGTCTGGCAATGTCTTTCAATAAAAGCAAAAGGTGGGGACGCTATGGAACTGTTTGTTGCAAGACAGCCTATTTTTAACGGCAAAATTGAAGTAGTGGCGTATGAACTTCTTTATCGCAATGGAATGCTTAATCGAGCAGAACTTATTGACGATAACGAGGCTACGACCGACGTGCTCACCAATGTTTTTTTACAGATGGGGATTGATACAATTGCAGAAGGAAAACGGGCTTTTGTCAATTTCAATGAAGAGCTTTTATTGCAGCAAGTTCCCCAGCTATTGCCTGCAAACATATTAGCTGTTGAAATATTGGAGACTGTTGTTCCTACTGCAACTCTGCTGCAAGCTTGTAAACAGTTAAAACAGGAAGGATATTGGGTGGTTTTAGATGATTTTGTGCCTTCGCAGGAATGGTTGCCGCTAGCTAAAATTGCTGATATTATAAAAATTGATTTTAAGAACCCTAAAAGTCTTGAGGCTAGAAACTATCTCTTGCGTCATGACGTTCATCAACCAGAGTACTTAGCAGAGAAGATAGAAACCAAAGAAGAATTTATGCAAGCACGTAAGCAAGGATATTCTTATTTTCAAGGCTATTTTTTTCAAAAACCGGTTATTTTATCGCAAAAAGAAATGCCTTTGTCGAGCATACAACATTTACGGTTGTTGAAAGAGCTTTATGGCGATATTATTGATTTGAGACGATTTGAAGAAATTATTAAACGTGACATGTCCTTATCCTTCTTGCTTTTGAAGTATGTTAATTCTGCGTTCTTTAGCTTCCGTTCACAGGTTCAGTCAATTCGTCATGCTGCGGCGTTACTTGGACAGCGAGAGTTGGCAAAATGGCTAGCCCTAATTACGTTGCGAAACCTAGGACAAGAGCAGCCGTCGGAATTGCTTCATGTATCGGTTTTACGGGGGCGGCATTGTGAGCTTATTGCCGCTTGTTTGCCCAGAGGCAGAACGGCAATCGAAAACTTCTTTTTTACAGGATTATTTTCGCTTCTGGATGTTTTTATTGGAAAACCGCTAGAGGATATTTTAGAGTTCTTGCCAATTGCAAAAGAAGTAAAGCAAGCGTTACTTGGAGAGAAAAACTTATTAAATACGGTGCTAAATTTGATCGTTTCTTATGAAAAGGGAGAGTGGTACAAGGTGCAACAGTGCAGCGATGAATTGAAGCTTCCTTATGATCAATTGGCACCGACCTATATCTCCGCAATTTGCTGGGAGCAAGAGCTATTTAGAAAAGATAGTTGAATAGCAGAGGCATTAAAAAGCTGGCGAAGATTGTTTCGTCAACTTTTTTTCTTAATCGTTTTCGTGTTGAGACGTTACTGTTGCAAAAGCATAGAAAAATAGCCAATATGAACAGCAAGAAATTGATTGGTGCAAATACGGAAGAGGAAATGGAGAGCTTTTTTATAAGATAGCACCTCCACCGTAGAATTTAAATTATCATGATTCTCATCATGGAATTCAAAGGAATGGCTACAATTGGAATGTTTGCGCAATTCATCCATATTCCTGCATGCTACAGTAATGAAAATGCATTGAAAACTATAAATGTGGTAAAAAAAAGAAAGTGAGCAAGGAAAATAAAGAGTAGCTTTGTTATTCGGTTGGTTTTCGTAGCAGGAGATCCATGGTGAGTAGCGAATAAAAATAATAAGCAATACTTCTACGAAAGAAGTGTAATACACATGAATGTGTAACAGCCAGTGTAGTTTCCTTCCGCTTGCGGCAGGAAACTTATTGGCTGTTGTTTTTTTACTTTCTTGCTTAGAGGCTTTTGTGAAGGGAAGGGTAATGTTATGTGTAAATCCTGCGGTTGCTTTTCGCTGGGTACAAGCCAGCTGAAGCTGCTGATTAAAGACTTGGATGCGCAGCAGGCGCAAGAAGTGGAGACGTTCTTGGGCGGAATTCCCGGGATAAAACACGTTCATATTCACGCAGACAATGGCAAAGCGACAATACATTACGTAACAAAGCAGTTGTCTCAAGATACGATCATTCAGTTACTCCAGGACTATCATCCCCAAAAAGCAAAAACGTTTCTTGGAAAATGGTGGTAAAAAACTGGGCGGAATGGAATCGCCTACTATAAAAGAAAAGCACTAAAAAGAGGAGCGATGGATTATGAATTTCCCTAAACGTAAGTTGGCTATTGTCGGGGTAGGACATGTTGGTTCGGCGGTGTTGAATTGCGCCTTGGCGTTTAATTTGGCGGCGGATATTGCTTTGATTGATATTCTTGAAGAAAAGGCAATGGGAGAGGCGTTAGACGCCAGCCACGGCACGCCGTATACCTTTAGCCCCAGCGCCTACGTGCACGCAGGGGGCTACGAAGAATGCAAGGATGCGGATGTGATTATTGTTGCCGCCGGTCCAAGTATTCTTCCGGGCGCTAATTTGGATCGCCTGCTGTTGGCGGAGAGCAATGTAAAAACCATTCATGACGTGATGAACTCCATTACGAAGTACACAAAAGACGCCATTATCATTATGATTACAAATCCTTTAGATATTACTACGTATTGCGCGCAAAATCTCTTTGGCTATCCTAAACATAAGATTTTAGGGACCGGGACAACCTTGGAGACCGCGCGGCTGCGCAGGATTTTGGGCAATAAATACAACGTCGATCCCAAGAACGTACATGGTTATATTCTCGGTGAGCATGGAAACTCCGCCTTCCCGGCTTGGAGCCTGGTGAGCGTGGCTGGTATTGCAGCTGACAAGCTAGATTCGTATTTCCAGCCGGAAGAACCCTTGGATTATGAAAAAACGGGTGCAGCGGTGGTCAATGTCGCCTATGACGTACTGAACTACAAGGGCTGCACCAACTCTGGCATTGCCATGGTAGCCTGCCGAATTGCCAGAGCGGTATTTTATAATGAAAACAGCATTTTCCCGGTATCAACGACCTTAAGCGGAGAATATGGCTTGGACGGCATTGCCTTGAGTCTGCCTTGCGTCGTGAATTCCGAGGGGGTTCGGCAGCGTTTGGAAGTGCCGTTGAACGAAACGGAAATTGGCAAGCTGAAAGCCAGCTTTGAAAACTTGGGACAAGTGTTAAAATCGGTGGGCGTTAAAAACTAAGAAATCAAAATCAAGGAGGCGGAATTAATGACTATGGCAGTAGAACAAGTAAGCTTTCCCCAGAATGTTTTTCGCGGACGCGGGGCGTTGCCGCAGATTGGCGCATATTGCAAAGAACTAGGTGGGCCGGTCTTTGTTTTGGGCGGCAAAACAGCGCTTGGGAAAACCCAGGCCATCTTGGAAGCCAGCTTGCAGGAAGCAGGGGTCAAAATTGCGGCGGTGGAATGGTATGGCGGCGAGTGCACGCAGGACAATATTGATCGCTTGGCTACCGGGGTGCGCCAGCATGGCGCGAAGGTTATTATTGCCGTGGGCGGCGGCAAGGCGCTTGATACCGGCAAGCTGACCGGCGATGTTTGCGGCGTTCCGGTAGTAACGGTGCCGACCATTGCGGCTACCTGTGCGGCGGCTACGCCGGTAGCGGTGCTGTACGACAATGACGGTATCTTTATCCGCATCGTATCCTTTCCTAATTGTCCGGTAGGCATGATCATTGACACCGATATTTTGCTGGCAGCGCCAGCAGAGTATTTGTCTGCAGGCTTAGGAGATACCCTGGCCAAATGGTACGAATACCGCGCCGCGATTCAGTGCGTGGAGCAGAATAGTTTAAGTCTGGCTGCCTTGGCTCAGGGCCGGTTGTGTTATGACTTGGTGGCTCGTTTCGGCGGCGAAGCCCAAAATGCGGCAGCGACCAAAGAATATGCTGCAGCGCTGGAAGCTGCGGCGGATGCTATTATTCTTTATGCGGGGATGGCCTCGATTTATGGCGGAGAAAAGCTGCGTTCGGCAGCGGCTCATGCTTTATACAACGCCTTCACGATTATTCCGGAAGCCCATGAAATGGGTCATGGCCGGACCGTAGGCTATGGAAATCTTTGCTTATTGGCGTTGGAAGGACGGCCAGACGAAGAGCTTCTGGAGGCTGTTGAAATTGCTAAAGCTTGCGGCGTGCCTGTGACTAGCCAGCAAATTGCTAAAACCACAGCGGCTCAACTGGAAGCTGTTGCAGCCAAAGCGGTATCGCTGCCGGATATGAAAAACATGCCGTTGACAGTAACGACGGAAAAAATGCTCCAGGCGATTGCGCGCGTAGACGCGTTAAGCTCATAACGCAAAATTCATTACAGAAGTCAGGCGGAGTGATCTGCCTGGCTCTTTTTTTCAAGGTCCAAGAAAATAGTCTTATCATTGCAGCAGGGAATTACTTGGACATGAAGAATATACAAAATAGAATAAAGCCTTCGCGAAGAAGGCGTAAATACACACGAATGTGTAACAATCATTATTTGCGATTGCCTCTTTGGGCAACCGCTATTGGTTGTTACTTTTTTTATGTGAAAATCGTTCTAAGGGGGACGGATATGTTTATCGAATTTCAAGGAAATGCATTTTATCTTAAGCAATCCAAATATAGCAAAGAAGTGAAGCGATCTTTGAAATGCAAAACATATCTAGGGGCGACTGTTGCGAATGCATTGAAAAGCCTGGAGAAACATCTCTCATCGGAACATGCTGAGTATGAGAAATTAGTACAGCAGATTTGCTCTTTTAAAGAACAATATGCATATGCAGTGACTCGTAAAGAACTGCAAAAACTGCTTGCACGCCTGCCGGAGTGTTCTGTGGAGCAAAAGATCTATGCTCTTAAGCAACGACTTGACGCAGAGTCTCAAGAGCAATTCAAGCCCCCAAAGACAAGAGGAAAAGACGCGGTTGAGTGTGAAGCGGAAAGCCAGTAACGGTCATGCAAATTTGACAAAAAAATAGGTGCGACGTATACTTGAAAAGCAGTATTTAACATAATGATCTCAAGAAGAGATTGGTTGCTGCGCTTATACTACTAAAGCTCATCTTAAAGCTTAATATCTTTATTACAATGAAATCCACGAAGGATTATGAACTCCGAAGAGTTTATCCTTCGTGGTTCTTTTTATTTTAAATTTTAATAATATAACTCCATATTAATACTTTTGCGAGGAGATTTAGGATGACTAAGACGTATCGCCTAATCGCCAGCAGCACTTGCGTTGCGATTGGCGTAGTGCTGCCTATTGTGTTTCATTCAGTGGGATTTATGGGGTCTGTTATTTTGCCCATGCATATTTCGGTATTAATCGCTGGCTTGTTTTTAGGAGCTAGGTCAGGCTTAATTACAGGGATGCTTACGCCATTAATTAGCACATTGGTTACAGGCATGCCGCCTATGACGCCGGTATTGCCGATTATGATTGTCGAACTAGGCGTGTACGGCTTTATAGCGGGATACTGCTATGCAGGGAAAAGATGGGCGCTCTATAGTTCGTTGCTAAGCGCTATGGCGGCGGGAAGAATTGCCGCAGGATTTGCTGTTTACGGGCTGTCGCTTTTGATTGAACTTCCGATATCTCCTCTTGTATATTTGCAAGGAGCGCTAATTACCGGAGCGCCAGGAATTATTATTCAGCTTGCGTTAATTCCTTTAATTATACATAAACTACAAAAAGCGTGGAATTTTAAGTAAGAAAGGATGAGTCGAATGAAAAAGAAGCGAATAACCCTTCCTATGCTGCTAGCGCTATCACTGGCGGCATCTCCTGTTTATGCAGGAGAAATCCCGACCTATGATATGGAGGAAATCATTGTAAGCGCTGATGCGGAACGCTTGGCCTTAGAACCGGAATCAGTAAATGTAAAAGTAGTCAGTCCGGGAAGAGCTTCTTCGGTTCCAGATTTGCTTCGTCAAGTAGCAGGCATTGATGTGCAGATGCGATCGACTGCGGGAGATAATCAAGATGGGACTGTAAAACTTCGGGGCTTTGATGCAAAACGCTTTGTTGTATTGGTGGATGGGCGTCCGATTAGTATGTCCGGCGTAATGGGTGGGAGTTATGTTGATTGGAACATGATTCCTCTTAATAATATTGAAAAAATACAAATTACCAAAGGCGCTAAATCCGTTGCGTATGGAAATGCGGAAGGCGGCGTTATAAACATTATCACTAAACAATATAAGACAAACGAAGCTTCTGGTGAAATGAATGTCATGGTTGGAGAAGATGGTCGTCACCAGTATTTATTCAATTACGGAGGGAAAACGGATAAAGTATCTTGGCGAGTTTTATACAATAAATACGGTGAAGACGGACAGCTTTTAAACAACGACTATAACGCCAAGCAATATGGAGCGGAACTCGGCTTTGCGGTTACGGCGCAAGATGAATTGAAGGTTCGCGTCAATAAAACCGAAGCCAAGCGAGGCTATATTATTCGTAATGATGGCACTGTGCCCTGGTATAATTCAAACTATCCTACAATGGGGGCAACCGATGCAGAAACATTGTCTCCGTCCCCTACGGGTTATAGCAGTCCTTTGCGTCCAGGCTCGTATTGGGAACGCGACTTTGTTGGCTATGACTATACGTGGACGCATACATTGAAAAACGGCTCTATTTCCTTGATGTACTGGAAGAATGATGAAAAACGGCGGGAAGTGAATCTTAGCACATTAGGCGCCGTCGAATTGGACCGTACTGTTCCGGCGGATCAGTCTAGCGGTTGGCAATTAAACGGCATTGCCAAAAACGGGAAACATGAATATTCCTATGGCCTTGATTACAAGCAAATGCGCTATGGATATGGCTGGTATACGGTGCTGCCAAGCGGCGTGGATCCTAATGGGATATACTCCTCGCAAAAAGCGGACCTATTTGGCGTGTATGTAGGAGACTCATGGCAGCTCAGCAAAAGATGGTCTGGAAATCTAGGCGTGCGTTACAACAGTATGAAGGGAAGTCGTGATGATTCCCGAGCGGTTAATGTAGTAGATCGAGATTACAGCGGGATATCTCCCAAGATGAATTTTGCATTTCGCAATAATGATACAACCACTACCTTTTTATCGGTAAATCGTCTGTGGCGCGCCCCGTCAATGGCGGAGTACTATTGGTGGAAAGTCCCCATGGGACCCCAAAAATTAGGAACTAATGCGGAGTTGAAGCCAGAAAAAGGCTGGGAATATGAAATTGGCGTAGCCAAAAAGGTTTCTCCGAAATACTCCACCAAAGTATCTTTGTATTATCAGGACATTCAGGATTATATTAATTTTACTCATATGTATCCGTTCTCCGTATATAATATAGATCATGCCAAGCTGTGGGGCTTAGAGTGGCAGAATACGTACAAATTGAATGAGCGTTCCAGCGTACTGTTTAACTATACTAACCAGCATACTATGAAAGATGGCGTATTGGCATCGGACCGCTTGGGGTTGAAAGGTGAGCTGGATTACCGGCCGAGGCATAAAGCCAATTTGACTTACCTTTATGATGCAAAACCTTGGCAAATGCGATACGTCATTGATTATACAGGCCGGCAGAGCGCAAATTATCCTTATGGCAGCGCCAATACAGTTTCATTAGGCGGTTATGTAGTACATAACGTATCGTTTACGCGTGAACTCCAAGCGAATAGAACACTGACCTTGGCAGTAAATAATCTTTTGGATAAGAACTACGCCGAGCAATATAATTATCCCATGGCCGGGCGCGTTTTTTGCGTTTCCTTATCCCAAAAATTGTAGAAGGTGCTTGCGTTTATGAAGAAAAATGCAGAAGCAGAATTTTTTGATTCCCTTGCTGCGCAATGGGATACATCTCGAGCTGTAGACTTTGAAAAATTGACCTTTCTCCTGTCGATGATGGATATATCTCGAGGCGCTCATGTTTTGGACGTGGGGAGCGGGACCGGAGTCTTGCTTCCTTATCTAAAAGATGCTATAGGAAGCAGCGGCAGTATTACTGCCCTTGATTTTTCGAAAGAAATGTTGGCGCGCGCGCAAGAAAAGTATGAAGGCCTTGAGGGCATCAACTATGTGTGTGATGATGTTCTGAAGTATGAGACGAAAGATTTGTATGACGTAGTAGTTTGTTTGAATTTTTTTCCTCATATTAAGGATAAGACTGTTTTTTTGCATAGGATGAAGCAATTTCTTAAACCCAAGGCCATGCTTGTGGTTATGCATGATATTTCTCGCCAAGCGGTAAATGCAATTCACCAAGGATGTGCTGCGGTGCAAGAAGATCGTTTACCAGGAAGCAAAATCTTAGCTAAGATGCTTGAACAGGCAGGGTATCGTGTGCAAAACGAGATTGATTGCGAGAAGTACTATTTTGTAAAAGCCATAAGAGAGTAAGACATGTGAATGTAAGTTACTAAAGAGGGTTGGCAGGGAATTTGTTAAAAACGAAGAATAGATATACACAAGAAAGCTTTCACGAAGAAAGCGTAATACACACGAATGTGTAACAGCTGCAAGCACGTCTGCCAGCCGCAGGCGTAATTGGGCTGTTGTTTTTTAATGAAAAGTGAAGAAAGGTTGTTGTGGAAGATGAAGAAAAAGACAGCTCTCTATCTTATGCTGTGCGGCATGCTCATGGCAGCATTACTGCTGACAGGGTGCGGAGGAAAAAAAGAAGCGAAGACCCCGGCGGATGCGATTGTCTTGGGGGTTGAGAATGAGTCTGCCAAGGTAAATCCGCTCTTTACAGACGAGCATGATGATGCGGTAATGCTGATCTTTACCGGCTTGATTAGATATAATGAAAAGAACGAACTGACGCCGGATTTAGCGGAATCCTGGCAGATAAGCGCCGATCAAAAGGAATACATATTCAAGCTGCGGCAAAACGTAAAATGGCATGACGGCCAGCCGTTTACAGCGGAAGACGTTAAATTTACGATTGATACGGCGTTAGACAAAAAAAGCAATTCGACCATTCGCGAACGTTTTGAAGAAATTCAAGAGGTAAGCGTACTGGATCCCTATACGGTCAAGATTGTTTTAAAGACGCCTTTTCCTTTGCTGGACGCTATGACGACCGGCATGATTCCGAAACATGCCTTAGCGGGAAAAGACGTGAATCAAGACGCCTTTAACGCCCAGCCGATTGGCACCGGACCTTTCCGTCTGAGCCAATGGCAAAAAGGACAAGCGATGACGCTGGAAGCCAATAAGGATTTTTATCGGGGCGCTCCGAAAGTGGCGAAAGTGATCTTGAAGTTCCTGCCGGATCAGAACGTCCGGGCCTTGCAGTTGGAAACCGGAGAAATTGATGTAGCTCTTGTCGATCCGGCTCAAGTGGAGCGGGTGCAAAAAGTGCAGAGCCTCCAGGTGGAACGAGTAGTAACGGCGGATTATCGCTGCTTGATGTATAATCGCCAATTTCCCTTATGGAATGATGCGCGTGTACGCCAGGCGTTGAATTTTGCCGTAGACCGGGAGGCGCTGGTAAAAGGCGTGATGCTTGGCTGGGGCAAAGCGGCTTATGGACCGCTGCAGCTCAATTGGGCCAATAACAGTGCCGTAGAAACATACGCCTATAATCCGGCGAAGGCGAAAGAACTGCTGGCGGCGGCAGGCTATACGCCGGGCGCGGACGGGATGCTGCAAAAAGACGGGAAGAAGCTGACCTTTAAAATTACTACCTTTGCCCATGACCCGGTGCGGGTTTCCTTAGCGAACGCCTTGTCTACGCAGTTTAAACAAATTGGCGTAGACGCTGTGCCGGATCCGCGAGAAAAGGGGTCCTTTAAAATCGCAGACATGGAAACATTTTTGTTGGGCTGGGGCAGTCCCTTTGATCCGGATCAAGATACGTACCGGATCTTCCATGGCAGCGACCCCAGCGGCCAAAACTATGAACACTATAAAAACGCTAAGGTAGATGCGGCTTTGACAGCGGCGCGGCAAACAATGAATCAAGAAGCGCGCAAAGGATTGTACGCTCAGTTCCAGCAAGCGTTGGCAGAGGATCCGCCGTTTAATTTCTTGGTTTACTTGGATGTTGCCGTAGTGCATAATAAAAGCATCGGCGGCTTTAAGGCAAGGCCGTTGGGCCATCATGGCGCCGGTTATACTTGGAATGTGGAAGAATGGAGCAAGACTCCCTGATGTTGCTGTTTATTTTGCGGAGGCTGCTGGCTAGTGTGCCGGTGCTGCTGGTTGTCAGCCTCTGCTCCTTTTTCTTTATTCATACGGCTCATGGAGATCCGGCGGTGGCCATGTACGGCAGCCAGTTGGAGCGGATGCGCCCGGCGGACCAGGAGCGCATTCGTGAAAACTTGGGGCTGGATCAACCATTGCCTGTACAGTATGGACGCTGGCTGTCACAGGCTATGCAAGGCGAATTGGGAACTTCATATATTACCGGTCGCCCGGTATCGCAAATGCTGGCGGAGAGACTACCGCGCACCATTGTGTTGAATGTGAGCGCGTTGGCGCTGATGGTCTGCCTGGCGGTTGCTGTGGGCTTGGCTAGCGCCATTCGGCAATATTCGTGGTTTGATTATCTGGCGACGTTTTTTTCGTTTCTCTTTTTTTCCATCCCTAGCTTTTGGCTGGCGCTGTTAGCGATTTTGTTTTTTAGCGTCTATTTAGGCTGGCTGCCATCCGCTGGCATGGCTTCTTTAGGGAATGACGGAGATTGGCTCGACCGGCTGCGGCATTTGCTGCTGCCGGTCGTTGTGCTGGCGTTAAGCCATGTGGGCGCTTATATTCGCTTTGTGCGGTCCAGCATGCTGGAAGTGCTGGGCAAGGAATATATTCGTATGGCCCACGCCAAAGGCTTATCGCCGCGAAGAGTGCATTATCTGCACGCCTTTCGCAATGCCTTGGTGCCTGTTATTACTTATGGCGGGTTATCTTTTTCTTCTCTTGTCGGGGGCGGTTATCTGGTGGAGACGGTATTTGCTTATCCCGGCCTGGGACAATTAAGCATTCAAGCCGCCTCCATGCGTGATTATCCGCTGTTGATGGGAACGATATTGCTAACAGGCTGCTTTGTCGTCGCCGGAAACTTGCTGGCGGATATTGCCTGCGCTTGGGTAGATCCCAGACTGACGGTGGAAGGGCTGCGAAAGAAGGTGGGCGGCATTGGGTAACAAGGCTTTTTGGAAACGTCTGGTGCGCCACCGTTTGGGGCAGGGCGGTTTAATCGTCTTGGCGATTATGCTCTTACTGGCTGCTGCGGCGCCGCTTCTGGCGGCGTATAGCCCGATAGATGCCGACTTAGCAGCGGTGCGGCAGCCTCCTAGCGGTATACATCTATTTGGTACGGATGAATTGGGACGTGATATTTTCAGCCGCCTGTTGTATGGAGCGAGGGTGTCCCTGGCGGTGGGCATTGCTTCGGTGGCTCTTGCGACTACCCTGGGGCTTCTGTACGGCGTGGTCAGCGGCTATACAGGGGGCTTGGCGGATAACGCGCTGATGCGCTTGTTGGATGGCTTGCTTTCGGTGCCTACGCTGGTGCTGGTTATTGCCTTGCAGGCGCTGAGCGGTCAAGGCTTTCAAAGTGTTATTGGGGTAATTGCGGCTACCAGTTGGATGCAGACCGCCCGTATTGTGCGGACCGAGTTTTTAGCTGTGAAACAGCAGCCCTTTGTGCAGGCGTCGCTTACATGCGGCGCAAGCGACGGAACGTTGATTTGGCGGCATATCTTGCCGAATTGTTTGCCTTCGGTTGTCGTGTTGGCGACGATGAGCGTGGGCCATGCGATTGTAACGGAAGCGGCTCTCAGCTTTCTGGGCATGGGGATTCCGCCGCACCTTCCTTCATGGGGGAATATGCTGATGGGCGGGCAGCGGAGCATTTTAGCGGGCGCCTGGTGGATTACTTTTTTCCCGGGCTGCTTTATTGTCTTGACCGTATTAGCCATTAACTTCTTGGGAGATGCGGTGCGAGACGCTCTTGACCCGTTGGGAGGCAAAGGAAATTTCGGAGCAAAAGGAGAGGCGTCATGAAGGAGTCTTGTTTGTCCTTGCGCCATGTGTCGGTTTCTATTGATGGCGCGCCTTTAGTTCGGGATGTGACCTTTGATGTGCCTGCCGGTGAAGTCTTGGGTTTGGTAGGAGAAAGCGGCAGTGGCAAGTCGTTGACGCTGCAGGCGGTGATGGGACTGGCCGGTATGGGGCGCAACAATGTGCAGGTTCAAGGGGAAGCCTGGTTTCAAGGAAAAAACCTATGCGCCTTGAAGCCGGAGGAGCTGCGCGCGCTGCGCGGTGCGGCGATCGGCATGGTCTTCCAAGATCCCCTGGCGTCGCTGAATCCGGTATTGCCTGTAGGCTGGCAAGTAGCGGAGCTTTTTCGGGTGCATCGGAAGCTGTCGCGTCGAGAGGCTGGAGTCGGGGCGAGACAAGCCCTGCTTCGTGCGGGTGTTACAAAGCCGGAAGAGCTGTACTATCGTTTTCCGCACCAATTGTCAGGCGGTCAGCGGCAGAGAGTGCTGATTGCTATGGCTGTGGCGCTGGAGCCTCCTTTGATCATCGCAGATGAGCCGACTACTGCCTTGGATGTGACCTTGCAGGCGCAGATTATCGAAGAATTGCGCCGCTTGCAGCAAGAGGGAGGAAGCTCGGTGCTTTTGGTCTCTCATGATATGGGCGTGATTGCAGAGCTGGCGGATCAGGTGGCGGTCATGCGCGAGGGGCGTGTGGTAGAACAGGGAAGCTGCATGGAAATTTTTGATGCGCCTCAGGAGGCCTATACGCAGCGCTTGTTGGCAGCCAGTCGCTTCGAATTGATAGAGGAGGCGGCGCATGAGTCTGCTTGTAGTTGAAAACGCTTGTTGCCGTTATCGGTTGCATTCGCATTGGCTGGCCGGACACAAAGAAGTAAAGGCCGTAGAAAAGGTATCCTTGCAGATTGCCGAAGGAGAGCGCTTTGCGTTAGCTGGAGAAAGCGGCAGCGGGAAGAGTACGCTGGCGAGAGCGATCTTGTTATTGGAGCCATTGGCATCAGGAAAAATTCTTTTTGATGGTGCGGATATTTCCGCACTAAAGGGGAATGTGCAAAAAAATTATCGCCGTCAAGTGCAGATGGTGTTTCAAGACGCTTATTCTTCCATGAATCCCCGTATGCAAGTAGGCGAAATTCTAGCGGAACCGGTACGCTCTTTTGCTTTAGAAGAAAATGAAGCTCGCGCAAAGAAGCGGATCAGCAGTATGCTAGAATGCTGCGGTTTATCCGCTAAAGTTCTGGCGCGGTATCCGGGAGAACTTTCCGGCGGGGAGTGCCAGCGAGTTGCCTTGGCTAGGGCTCTTTTGCCGCAGCCAAGGCTGGTTGTTTTTGATGAGGCTACGTCGAGTTTGGATGTGACGCTGCAGAATCAGATTCTTGGCTTGCTGCATCAAGTGCGGCAGCAGATGGGTTTGACCTATCTTTTCATTACGCATAATCTAGCCATGCTGCCCCACGTCGCGGACCGCGTCGGCATTATGCAAGAAGGCAGGCTGGTAGAAGTCTTACCTGCGCATCAGTTAACGCAAGGAAAACATCCGTATACGCAAAAGCTGCTGGCGGCAGCCCCGGTGACACATCCGAAGGATCGAAGAGCCTTGTCAAAGTAATGGCGTATAGAATTTGCCACGCCGCTTTTATGTATGCTAGAGACGAGGTATAATGAATGTTGTAATCGTAGGAAGAACTAGAAGGCAAGATATTGTTGTATGGAGGCGGCGGAAATGGCAAAGTTAACCTTGGAAAAAGCGCAAGGCATTTTAAAGAAACATGTTACGGAAAAACACTTACTATTGCACGCTCAGGCGGTTAGCGCAGCAATGGAAGCAATGGGAGAATATTTTCAAGAGGATGCGGCTCATTGGGCGGCTATCGGCTATTTGCATGATGTTGACTATGAAAAATATCCGGAGGAGCACTGTCAGCATGTGCGGGAGCTTTTAGGCGGCGAAGATGTGGAAGAGGCCGATATCCGTGCTATTCTTTCCCATGGCTATGGTCTTTGCACAGAGGAATGCGAGCCTCTTACAAACTTGGAAAAAAGCTTGTTTACTGTAGATGAACTGACTGGCATTATTATGGCTGCTGCTTTAATGCGCCCTACGGGCATTGAGGATATGGAAGTGAAAAGCCTGAAGAAAAAATTCAAGGATAAAAGCTTTGCCGCTAAATGTAACCGCGAGGTCATTAACCAAGGCTTTGCCCTATTAAATCTGGAGGCGAATACGGTCATGCAATGCTGTATCGAAGGCATGCGGAAGTACAAAGATCAATTAGGAATTGGCGCCAAATAAGAAGCGCGCAGACGGAAGAAGTTTGCTGGACGACGAAAAACGACTTGACAAAAAGAACAAAACTGCTAGTATTTAAATTAGTAAAGAAAACCGCATAAAGAGGGTTTAGGTGCCCGTGAGGGCTTAATAGGGAAGTCCGGTGTAATACCGGCGCGGTCCCGCCACTGTAATGGGAGAGTTGCTTCAAAAGATACCACTGGAAGAATGGTTCCGGGAAGGTTTGAAGCCGCGATGATCCAGAGCCAGGAGAACTGCCTAACCAACAATCACCGCTATACCTGCGAGCGACAGGAAGGGGATTTCGTGAGACGATTTTACATAGTAAGACTGACCATTCCAGGTCAGTCTTATTTTATTTTATTTTATTTTATGTAAAATCTACCTGCGAAACACCACCCTTTTGCTGTTGCAAAAGGGTTTTCTTTATGGAATGGAATAAACTGGGGGTGGAATTGGGCGTAATGTCGAGAGAAAGCCGAATTTGTTAAAGGAAGGAACATGCGAAATGGAAACAGAGGAAAAAAATGTTGCGGAAAAAGCATTTCCTGCAGTGCAGTTTACTGAGTTTGAGCCGACAACGTATGAAGCTTGGAAGGAAGAAGCGATCGTTTCGTTGAAAGGCGGCGACTTTCAAAAGAAGCTTTTTACCAAAACCTTTGAAAATATTACCTTAGAGCCGATTTATACGCCAGCGCATATGGAAAAAATACCAGCTTTAGAAGAAACACCGGGAACTGGGAGCTTTCGGCGGGGAATTCACGCCGCTGGCTATCGCTCGCATCCTTGGCGCATTGCGCAGGAGATTGGTCTGACTTTGCCGGAAGAAGCCAATAGTGCGGCCAAACTGGAGCTGGAAAAAGGGGCGACGGCGTTGCGCTTTGCTTTCAATGGCGCAACTTTGGCCGGGGAAAATCCTTCATGGGTGAAGGAAACGGGCGTTTCGATTACAACCTTGGAAGACATGGAAAAGTTGTTGTCCGGGATGGACGCAGATATTCCCTTATATGTTTACGCAGGAGCCTCGGCGGCGTCTGTGGTATCCCTTTTGGCGGCGGCTATGACGAAAAAAGGGGACTTGATCAAGCATACGGTGGGCTGCGTGGGAGCGGATCCCTTGGGCTACTGGGCGCAGGAAGGGCAGCTTGGCATTTCACTAGACCAGCTATATGACGAAGCGGCTCATTGCGTTGTCTGGGCTGGAAAAAATACTCCGGCTTTACGTACGCTTTTGGTGCGCGGCGGTGTATATCATGAGGGCGGCGCTAATTCGGTGCAGGAGCTGGCTTATGCTTTCAGCACGGCTATCGCATACATGAATGCGTTGCGTCAACGGGGCTTGACGGCCGATCAAATTGCTTCACAGATCATGGTGGAAGTTCATTTAGGCTCTAACTATTTTATGGAAATTGCTAAGCTGCGCGCCGCGAGGATGCTTTGGTCGCAGATTGCTGCAGCCTTTGGCTGCTCGGAGGAAAACCGTAAATTGCATCTATTGGCCAGGACGGCCGCTTTTAATAAAACCGTATATGACCCCTATGTAAATATGCTGCGGACGACGACAGAGGCGTTTTCGGCGGTGGTTGGGGGCATTGAAGCCTTGACTGTAGCGCCCTTTGACGAAGTAATACGGCCCAGCGATACGTTCTCACGACGCATTTCCCGCAATATTCAAATTATGCTGCAGGGAGAATGTCACCTGCTGCAGCCGGTGGACCCTGCAGGGGGCTCCTGGTATGTGGAGACGCTGACGCAACAGTTGGCGGAAGCCGCGTGGAAGCTGATTCAGGAAACCGAAGAAGCAGGCGGCGTAGAAGCCGCTTTAAAAACAGGTAAAATCCAGCAGGATATTAACGCGGTGCTCCAAGAGCGGTTTAAAAAGCTGGATCGACGCGCCGACGTGGCCGTAGGGAACAATATGTACCCAAATCCAGGGGAAGAACTATTGCTGCCGCCAGAGGAAACGCAACAGCCTTTGCGGAGCATTAAAGAAGCGATTTTGACGCAGGAACAAAAAGCGGCGTTGTTGCAAGCGGCGGCGGGGACGGCAGGCGACTTGCCGCCTGCGTTAATGGATGTGTTTTATAGCGGCGCCTCTCTTGGGGAAATACGGGAAGTGTTAAATGACGGCATGCCGGGGGAAACGGATATTGTACCGATAAGCCGTCATCGCTGGACAGAGCAGTTTGAAGAATTGCGGCAGCGCACGGAGCGGTACAAAGCAAAAACCGGTGAGAATTTGAAGGTGTTTCAGGCGAATATGGGGCCGATCCCGCAGCACAAAGCACGGGCTGATTTTAGCCGCGGCTTTTTGGAAGTAGCCGCTTTTGAAGTTTTGAAAAACGACGGTTTCCCCAGCGTGGAGGAAGCGGTAGCTGCGGCCAAAGAATCGGGTGCCGACGTTACTGTAATCTGCTCTACGGATGCGACCTATCCGGAGCTGGTACCGCCGCTGGCGAAGCAGCTTAAGGAAGCCTGCCCCAAGATGTCCGTTCTTTTAGCGGGGGCTGCGCCTCCGGAGTTGGAGCCGGTCTACCGGGAGGCTGGGGTTGATGACTTCGTGCATGTACGTGCCAACTGCCGTAAGATTTTGCAAGCTATACAAGAAGCAAAGGGGATGATCTAATGAGTAAAAAACCTGATTTTTCGCAGCTGTCGTTTCAGCCTCCCCGGTCTTCTGTTGATGACTGGAAGAAGCGCCTGGAGCAAGAAACAGGCCAATCCTTTGAAGACTTTTTTACTAAAACGATGGAACAAATTGATTTGAAACCCTTGTATACACAAGATGTGTACAAGGAGATGACCCATTTGCAATATATGGCAGGGGTGCCTCCTTTTTTGCGCGGACCGTATCCGACAATGTATGTAACGCGGCCTTGGACGGTTCGGCAGTACGCGGGCTTTTCTACAGCGGAAGAAAGTAATGCTTTTTATCGCAGAAACTTGGCGGCAGGCCAGAAAGGCTTGTCCATTGCGTTTGATTTGGCGACCCATAGAGGATATGACTCGGATCATCCGCGCGTAGTGGGGGACGTCGGCAAAGCCGGCGTGGCGGTTGATTCCATCTTGGATATGGAAATTCTCTTTTCCGGCATTCCTTTAGACAAAATGTCTGTATCGATGACCATGAATGGCGCGGTGCTGCCGGTTTTGGCTTTTTACATTCTGGCGGCGGAAGAACAGGGCGTCGATAAGTCGGTTCTGTCCGGAACTATTCAGAATGATATTCTGAAAGAGTTTATGGTGCGTAATACGTATATTTATCCGCCCGCTGGGTCGATGCGCATTATCGGGGATATCTTCTCCTATACCTCGCAGTACATGCCTAAATTCAACAGTATCAGTATTTCCGGCTATCATATGCAAGAAGCCGGAGCGACGGCGGATATTGAGCTTGGTTATACGCTGGCGGACGGTTTGGAGTACATTCGTACAGGGATTGCTTCGGGCTTGACAATTGACGCTTTTGCGCCGCGGCTGTCCTTCTTCTGGGCCATGGGGAAAAACTACTTCATGGAAGTGGCAAAAATGCGGGCCGGCCGGATGCTTTGGGCTAAAATCATCAACCAGTTCGAGCCCCAAAAAGCAAAATCCATGGCTCTGCGCACGCATTCGCAGACCTCCGGCTGGAGCTTGACCGAACAGGATCCGTTCAACAATGTGGGGCGTACCTGCATTGAAGCGATGGCGGCGGCGTTAGGACACACGCAATCGCTGCATACGAATGCGCTGGATGAAGCCATTGCTTTGCCGACTGATTTCTCGGCGCGTATTGCCAGAAATACGCAGCTTTATATTCAAGATGAAACTAAGGTTTGCAAGGTCATTGATCCTTGGGGCGGCTCTTATTATGTGGAGGCGCTGACAGATGAGCTGATTCGCCGCGCTTGGGGGCATATTCAAGAAGTAGAAGAGCTTGGCGGCATGGCGAAGGCCATTGAGACCGGACTGCCCAAGATGCGTATTGAAGAAGCTTCGGCTCGGCGTCAGGCGCATATTGATTCGGCAAAAGAAACGATTGTAGGCGTTAACCGCTACCGTTTGGACAAAGAAGATCCGCTGGACATCTTGGAGGTAGATAATACAGCAGTGCGTCAATCACAGATTCAGCGCTTGGAAAAACTGCGCGCCAATCGGGATAATGACAAAGTACAGTCCTGCTTGGAAGCAATTACTAAATCTATGGAGACGGGAGAAGGCAATGTGCTGGGGCTGGCCTTGGAAGCAGCGCGCGCCCGGGCCAGCCTGGGAGAAATTTCCGACGCCGTGGAAAAAGTATGCGGACGGCACAAGGCGATTATCCGTTCCATTTCTGGCGTGTATAGCAGTGAATTCGCCGATGAAGAAGAAATTACGGTGGTACGGAAAATGGCGGACGAATTTGAAGAAAAAGACGGCCGTCGCCCGAGGATCATGATTGCGAAAATGGGCCAGGACGGTCATGATCGCGGCGCTAAAGTAATTGCTACCGCTTTTGCGGACATGGGCTTTGACGTAGATATCGGACCTCTTTTCCAGACACCTGAGGAAACAGCGCAGGATGCGGTGGATAACGATGTTCATGTCGTTGGTATGAGTTCCTTGGCGGCAGGTCATAAAACGCTGCTGCCTCAATTGGTGGAAGAATTGGCTAAACGCGAGCGCGACGATATCATGGTGGTTATCGGCGGCGTTATTCCGGCGCAAGATTATGAGTATTTGCGCGAGCACGGTGCTGCCGCGATTTTTGGACCGGGCACTATTATTCCCGTGGCGGCTCGGAAAATTTTGGAACAGTTGTTGCAACGTCTTGATCAGGAGGCGTAATTATGAGCACCAAGACCTATCGTCCCGACTGGGCGCCGCAAGAAGAGGATGCTCGTTTTGCTTGTCGGGTGATGAGCGGCGTTGACGGAGGTCATGACGGTATGCCGGAGCAGGCTGCTACGGCGGTTTCCGCCGCAGCGACGGCAAAAAGAAAACGCAAGTTAGATGTGGCGGATTACGTAGCAGGCGTATTGCAAGGAGATCGCACTGTATTGTCCCGTGCGATTACGTTGATTGAGAGCAATGCGCCTAGCCATTTTGCGCAGGCCCAGGAGGTGCTGCAGGAGCTTTTGCCTGCTACCGGGCGTTCGCTGCGTTTGGGCATCACCGGCGTGCCGGGAGCGGGGAAGAGCACCTTTATTGAAGCATTAGGTTCGCGATTGTGTGAAGGCGGCCACAAGGTGGCGGTGTTGGCGGTTGATCCTAGCAGCACCTTGACGAAGGGCAGTATTTTAGGAGATAAAACCAGAATGGAGCAGCTTTCTCGCCAGCCCAATGCTTTTATCCGCCCTTCTCCTTCCTGCGGTACCTTAGGAGGCGTAGCGCGCAAAAGCCGGGAAACGATGCTTTTGTGCGAGGCGGCAGGATTCGACGTTATTTTAGTGGAAACTGTTGGGGTTGGGCAAAGCGAAGTAACAGTACGCTCGATGGTTGACTTTTTCCTGCTGGTCGTTTTGACCGGTGCTGGCGATGAACTGCAAGGCATGAAAAAAGGCGTTATGGAACTGGCGGATGCTATTTTGGTCCATAAAGCCGACGGGGATAACCGGGGCCGGGCGGGCGTGGCCAAGGGAGACTATGACCGGATGCTGCATTACTTGCGCCCGGCTACGGAAGGCTGGGAAACAAAGGCGTATACCGCCTCTTCGCGTACAGGGGCGGGAATCGGAGACATCTGGAGCGTAGTGCTTGATTTTCAGGAGAAAACAAATAAAAGCGGCGTTTTTTCAAAACGTCGTCAGGAGCAGGCTCTTTCCTGGATGTACGCACTGGTGGAAGAACATTTACGGGAATTGTTTTTTCAACACCCAAAAGTCAAAGAGCAGCGGGGACCGATGGAGCAATTGGTTCGTCAAGGGACTCTGTCGCCGACTCTGGCGGCGCGGCGCTTGATTGAACGGTATGAGACAGCGGGAAACGACAGTTAAAGAGGGGAGATAGCTCCTCTCTTTTCGTCGTCCAAAACACGGTAAAAGGAGCGATGGTATGCGGCGCAGGTTTAGTATTTGGGGAATGATCGCGGTAAGTATTGTGGTTTGCGTTATGATGGCGGGATGCGGTGCGAAGCAGCAGGCTAACTCAAGCGGGACTTCGTATCGTATTGTAGATAGTCGAGGCGCAACAGTGGAATTTACGAAAAAGCCGCAAAAAATCGTAACCTTATCGGCGGGTACAGATCAAATTCTCTTAGGCATGGTATCAACACAACGGCTGGCGGCGATAAACGCGCTTCTTGATGATCCGGTTAGCTCGAATATTGTTGCTAAAGCTAAGAAAATACCGGTAAAAATACATATTCCTTCGGCGGAGCAGTTGCTCGCGATGCAGCCGGACTTGGTTATTGCGCCGGACTGGATCAGTGAGGAAATTGTTGGCATGCTGAGGGACGCGGGACTCCAAGTGATCGTGTGTAAAGGCGCGAAAAATGCAGAGGATGTGCAGGGAAACATTCGACTGATTGCTAAAGCGATAGGAGAAGAGGAACAAGGGAACCGGCTTTTAGCGGCGATGGACGCAAAATTAGCAGAAATTCAGCAAAAAACAGCAGCCATTCCGTTGGAACAACGAAAAAAGGTAGTGCTGATTTCTTTGATGTCGACCTATGGCGGCAGCGGCTGCATATTTGACGATATGTGCCGCCGAGCCAACGTGATTAACGGCCTTGCCGCGGCAGGCATTCAAAGCGGGCAGAATTTTAATAAAGAGCAGTTGGTGGCGATTAATCCGGATTTGCTTATTTTGCCTGCCTATAACGATCATGGAAACTATGATATTGAGTCGTATCGGCGTGAATTTTTAGAGGATCCGTCGCTGCAGACACTGCGAGCCATTCGGGAGAAAAAACTGTATTTGCCAAGGGAAGGCTATATTTACAACAGCTCTCAAGACATGGTTTTCGGGGTGCAAGAGGTGGCGTACGCTGCCTATGGAGATGAATTTGCCCAGCCTGCGGATCGGCATCTTTCGGTTTCCGGAGAATGAAAACAGTGGTTGACATATAGTAATTGCGGGTGTAGGATGAAAACAGAATTTTTCTGCTGTTTTTGATTTTCCTCATGCTCGCAGGTGCCGGGCGGAAAGCAAACAAGAGTTGATGAATTTTACGTACCCAGCAATAGTATATGGTTTTGTATATCGCCGCAGGCTCGCGGGTGACGAGCAGGGGATACGAAGAACATGAATTTCTTCCTAGCCTTTTTGCGAAGGCTAGGATTGTTTTATTATGCGGCGACATTTTGCAGGAGGGTTAAGGGTTGAACAAAAAGGCAATTGTCTTAGTAAGCTTTGGCTCGTTGGATGCTGCTGCTTTGCAACGTACCTTAGTTCCGCTGGAAGAACGTTTTCAACAAGTCTTTCCAGAATGGAAAATTTGCAGAGCCTTTTCTTCGCAGGCGGTGCGAGATAAATTAGCAGCGCGCTCTGGGATACAGGTAGACGACATTGAGGAAGCCTTGAGGAAGCTGGCGTGTGAGGCTTTTGAAGAAGTGTATGTGCAGCCTCTGTTCTTAACGGTAGATGCTACTTTGCAGGGAGTGCAAAAATATATTGCCGCAGAAGCTAGAAAACCGGCATGGAAAACAAAGACGCTGGAGCTGGCGCGTCCGCTGCTACTCTCTTTGGGAGCAAAAGATCATCCTGATGATTATGTTTTGGCAATAGAAGCATTGCAGCAGCAATGGCCGCCTTTACAAGAAAGTCAAGCAGTCTTGTTGGCCTGTAATGGGGCGCAACAAATGGAGTATGCGGTGCTGCAGTTAAAACTTGAGGCTACCGGTTATGATCATATTTTTGTCTCTGTGACAGACGGCTTCCCCGATTTAGCGAACGCTATGACCAAAATGAAAGCGAAAGAAGTGCAGGATGTTCTGATTGTGCCGTTTATGCTGCTTGCGGGCGAGCATATTCTTAACTATCTTAGTGGCGTTAAGTCAGATTCGCCCAAGCTGATTTTAGAGCAAGCCGGTTTTAAGGCGCAGGTTTTAACAAAAGGATTAGGCGAAAATCAGGCGATTCAGGAGTTATTTATTCAGCATGTAAAAGACAAGCAGCAAGCAATCGCTAGACGTCACGGACGTAGAAACCAATCGCCGATTGAGACTTGTTGCGCAAGTAAATAGAATTTAGAGATTTTGACAAATGAATATGGATGAAACAGGTGCCCGGAAGGGCTTAATAGGGAAGACCGGTGAAAAACCGGCGCGGTCCCGCCACTGTAATGGGGAGTAAATCCATAAAATACCACTGGGGCGAATGCCTTGGGAAGGTTTGGATGAGCGAAGATCCAGAGCCAGGAGAACTGCCTGTTTAGCAATCACCGTTTTTACCTACGAGCGATGGGGAGGGGATTACTGAGCAAGCTTTTTGTTTTGACATGGAGTTTTTTGCATCTGTAATTAGGAGCCGCCCTACATGGGGCGGCTCTTTTTGTATGGGAGGAAGGGCCTATGAAAAAAATTGCTTTTTATGGCAAAGGCGGCATCGGCAAATCGACGACGGCTTCGAATGTGTCGGCTGCGCTGGCGGAAGCCGGCTATCGGGTTCAGCAGATTGGCTGTGATCCGAAAAATGATTCGACGCGGCTCCTCTTGGGGCGCAACTGTCAGCAGACGGTGTTGGATATGGTACGTCAATATGGGGAAGGCGTTTCCTTGGAACAGGTGGTTCACGAAGGATTCGGCGGCGTTCGCTGTGTTGAGGCGGGGGGGCCTGAACCGGGCGTGGGTTGTGCGGGAAGAGGCATTATCGTGGCCCTTGAAAAGCTAAAAATGCTGCAAAAACTTCCAGAAGAGGAACAGCAAGTCGTTTTGTTTGACGTTTTAGGGGACGTAGTGTGCGGCGGCTTCGCCGTACCGATTCGGGAAGGCTATGCTACTGATATTTACATAGTGTCTTCCGGCGAATTGATGTCGATTTACGCGGCGAACAACATCGCCAAAGGCGTAGCCCGCTTTGCCGGGCGCGGGCCGGTTCGTTTAGGAGGGATTATCGGCAACAGCCGCCAGATTGTTAATGAAAAAGCTTTGCTGGAGGAATTTGCAGCGCGCTTGAATACACAGCTTATCGCTTTTGTGCCGCGGGATGCGGTGATGCACCAGGCGGAGATTCGACGCAAGACCGTCATTGAATGGAAGCCTGCCTCGGAGCAGGCAAGGATCTATCGGGATTTGTCGCAAAAGCTGCTGGATAATCAACAGCTGACTATTCCTACGCCGTTGACTTTTGAAGACCTGGAAGAGATGGTGCTGCGTTATGGCGATGAATAAGCGGCATATGGTGACCTTGAAGCGCAGCTGCAGTTGCAGTATGCCCGGGGTATGGCGGGCGGTAGCGCATAACGAAGGGGCGGCAGTCGTCTTTCACAGTCCCAAAGCCTGCGGGCATGTGGCGCGGGAAATGGAGCTGGGTGGACAATATTCTGCGCTGGCAAGGAATTTGAAGCTGGAGCATGCCTATAGAGCTCCCTTGGTTACCAGCAATCTAACTGACGATCATTCGATTTTTGGCGGTGCAGAGCAGCTGCGAGGGTGCATTGATTTTACGATGCAAACGTATAAACCAGCGTACGTACTGCTGGCCGCTTCCTGTTTAGCCGGCGTGATTGGCGATGATGTGGAAGCGGTGGCCGAAGAAGCGGAGGCCTTCTGGAAGGTTCCGGTTATGAGCGTTCCTTGCAGTGGATTTTTGGATGGCGAGTATGGCGCTGGCTTTTATTTTGCTGCGCAGCGTTTGATCGACCGCTTGATGCGCCCGCAAGCAACCGAACCGGATACGGTGGTTCTTTTAGGAGATCGACGGGGGCCTGGCGGAGCGGAAGAAGCAGAGCTGCAAGAGCTTTTAAGCGTCTTTGGACTGCGGATTGTTGGACATTTTCCTAATTATAGTTCACTCGAAGAAATTCGGATGCTCCCGGCAGCTTCTTTTTGCATTCCTTTAGGAGGACATACGCAACCGGAATATTCCATGGGTCGTTTAGCTTCTTACCTTGAAGGAAAATTTGGTATTCCCTATTTGCAGCAAGAGTATCCGTCCGGCTGGGAAGGAACGAAAGCCTGGCTGACAGCGTTAGGGAAAGCATTAGGGCGAGAGGGAAAAACGGCAGCGGCCATCGCTAAGCAGAGTCGGCGAATAGCGGAGGCCAGTGCGGCCTTGCTTCCCTGGACGCAAGGCCGCAGCGCCGTATTGGGAATTGGGCGGCCTTTAACCCATTTTCAGCCGCAATGGGTACTGGAGGTATTGGCTTTAGCCCAGATGAAGCTGGAAGGGATTATCCTTTTCGCCGGCTTGACGCCGGAACAGCATCAGGAATTGCGTAAAGCTTTGGAGGGGGTTGGCGCTCCTATCGTGGACGAGGAAGCAGGGAAAACATTGCTTACGGAAGAAGCGGTTCTGCTTTCGACGCATGAGGTGGAGGAGATGGGACTGCGACAGCTGCAGCTGCCTGTATTGACGCCGGTAGGCGTTGGCGGCTTGCTGGAAGTGCTGACGAAATTGGGACGATTGTTAAAACGATCTCCGTATCGAGGAGGAGTTGTTTATGGCTGGTGAAGCTTGGGGAGACATGTGCGCCCAGACCAATACTTGCGCTCTGGCAGGCGGCGCGGCGTTTTTCGCAGGCGTACCAGAAGCGGCAATGATGGTGAACGGGCCTTTGTGGTGTTACTTCTATGCGCTGCGACAGCTAGAACGGCCCTGCCCGAATGTGGGGAAACGCTTTTTTTGCACGCAGCCTGACAATCAGGCGGTTGTATTCGGCACGGAAGACTGCCTGCTGGAAACGCTTTCCTTGTTAAAAAAAAGCATGAAACCGGAGGTTGTGTTTATTGAAAACAGTTGCGCCGTCAGCTTGATCGGCGATGATGTGGCAGGCATTGCGGCGCAAGCAGATCTTTCCTGTCCGGCTGTCTGTATGGATAGCGGCGGTATGCGCGGCGGCTTTTGGGAAGGCTATCGGGAGGCAGCACTTGCGTATGTAAAAACGCTGCTTCCTCGGGTGCGGCAAACGGTGCGCCCCAAAACGGTGAATCTTCTTGGCTGTACTGTGGGGTACTATCAAGAACAGGCGGATATAAAGGAAATGGAACGGCTTTTGGAGCTGGTCGGTTATAACGTATTGACGCGACCAGGTGCAGGAAGCAGCCCGCAGGAACTGGCGGAACTGGCGCAGGCGGAAGTCAATCTGGTTGTGCACAGCGAGCTGGGCTTGGAGCTGGCCCGCTATTTGGAAGAAAACTACGGTATGCCCTATATAACGCTGGCCCCGCCCTATGGTGTACAGGGAACTGTGCAATGGCTGGATGCGTTCTGCGACGCTGTGGAGCTGGGCAAAGACTTGCGCAAACCCTATCGCGACGAAGGCTCTTATTGGGCCAAGCATATCCAAAATGCGACGCTGGAAATGCGCCGCCTCTGGGGGGATATCTGGTTTGAACGGGTGGCGGTGGCGGGGCCGTCGTCGTCGGCCCTTACCTTAGGCAAGGCCTTGCGGCGCGAGTGGGCTGATGCGGGCAAGGTTACGGTTATTTGCCATGATGGCGCTTTTGACGGCGAGGCGCCGACAGAGGCAGATTTGATTCTCAACGGACGCGAAGAGGTGCAGCTCGTGGAAAAAGCCTTGTGCGAATTGGGCAAAGACGACCTGCTTTGGGGCAGCAGCCAAGAAAATTATTTCCTGCGCCGCGAAGGCGTAAAAAATGTGCTTTATCAACCGGTGGCACTGCCTGCGTATGAGGAAGTGCTGTTGGGAGAAAGGCCGTTTGCAGGTTTTCAAGGAGCCTGTCATCTGGCGGAACGCCTTTGGAACGGGTATGTCCAAAAGCGCTGCGCGAAGGGCTAGCAACGGGAAGGACCCCGAGCTATATAGAGAAAACGAGAATCTTAGAGAAACCAAGAAGGTTGAGGAGGAGTTTGAAAATGAAACAGTACCAACAAAGCGGTAGAAAAAAAGCGCTTTTATGCGCCATGGTGGGAAGCGCGATTTTCTTATCCACAAGCGGCGTAGCTTGGGCGGAGGAATCTGTTTTTCCCATGGATGACGTGGTGGTGACGGCGACCAGGACGCCGCTGAAAATATCGGAAACCGGGGCGAATGTGTCTGTGGTGACGCGCGCAGAAATTGAGAAAAAACACTACAGCGATATAACGGCGGCCTTGAAAGATGTGAATGGAATTCTCGTTATGCAGCAAGGCTTTCCCGGAGGCGAGCAGTATGTTCGCATTAACGGCGATGACAGGGTGCTGGTGATGATTGACGGACGGCGCCTTAATTTGAGTAAGCTTCCCGGCAGCATGGGTAAAGGCGCTACGTTTGACTTGAACAATTTTCCCAGTTTGGATAATGTAGAGCGCATTGAGATTGTCAAAGGTCCCGGGTCTTCTCTTTACGGCTCGGAAGCAGTGGGTGGCGTAATTAACGTGATTACCCGCAAAGGAAAAGAAAATAAAACAAGTTTGGAGAGCGCTTACGGTTCTTGGGGGACGAAAAAATATAAATTCACCACCGAAGGCGGTGAAAACGATTGGAACTGGTTTGTTGCCGCAGGGAAGACCGAGCAAGATCATTTTTCGTATAAAGATGTGCGCAGTGGTAATACGGTCGATATGAACAACAGCGCTATGGACCAAAAGGATTTTTCCTTCCGCGTAGACAGGCAACTGGGAGAGCATAATTCGCTGACTTTGAACGTGGAACATGTAGACCAACATAAAGGACAGCCGTATTTACCAAATGGCTGGGCGGTTAGTTCCTACACCAAGCAAAATACCAAAAGCTACTTGGATACATTAACGAATAATTGGGCGATGACCTATAACTTTAATGAAAAGAAAGATAATCCTGGCTATGTGCGTGTATACCAAAACTACTATAAATATGATATGCATTCCTATAACGATGGCGCAGCTTCTTGGAGCAACTATCTTTACAGCAATAAAGAAACAGGCATGCAATGGCAGTCGACATGGAAGCTAAGTGAGAAGAACACCTTAGTGGGCGGCGCGGATTGGCGTAATGTTTCCATTTCGTATCCAGGTACTTACGACAATAAAAGTATGCGCAATACGGCATTTTTTGTAGAGGATCGCATGACTTTCGATAAGAAATGGACTTTTTCGCCGGGACTTCGTTACGATTACCACAGCATGTTCGGAGGCAGAATGACGCCGCGGGCTACGGTTAATTGCCAGGTCGATGACAAAACCAACGCCTATGTGTCCTGGGGCGAGTTCTTCAATGCGCCTGATGCGGACCGTTTGTTCTGGCCGACTGATTACAGCATGTTTTATAAAGGCAACCCCAACCTGCGTCCGGAAACCGGTCATACGACTACGATCGGCTTAAACCGAAAATTAAATAATACGACGGAACTGCATGTAAGCGCCTATGAAAGCCGGTTGCATGACGCCATTAGTACGGCTTTTGACGGAACTTTGTATACGCCTATTAACGTGGGAGAGCAGAAAAAAAGAGGCTTTGAATTAGAAGTTAGCAAGAAATTTTCGCCGCAGTGGAGCGTCAACGCCGGCTATACCTTTACGCATGTTGAAAACAAAGATACTGCAGGGGCCGCCTACGGGAACGAAGAGCGTACAGTAGAACCTAATGCTTACAAGTTAGGCGTCAGCTACAATCAGGGCGCTTGGAATGTAGAGCTAATGAACCGCATGGCTACGGGAAGAAGTACGAAATATTTTACTTCCTCTAATTATTTTGTAATGGATTTGGCAGTCAACTATAAGATTAACAAAAATCGCAGCGCTTATTTGAAAGTGAATAATCTAACCAACCGCAGCTATGAGCTGTACGGGTATGCAAATCCTAATCAAGGCGCGTTCCCTATGGCGTCGCGGTATATTGAAATCGGCACAAAATACACCTTCTAAATACAAGTGAAGACATGCGGGAAGCGTAGCCGCTTTCCGCATCGCTTCGAGTAAAGGAGAAGCTATGCGTATTGCATTACTGCATTTGGATTTAGGCAATGGACCCCTGGGAAAAAATCTTCTCTTGTTGGAGCAGGCGGCTTCTACCGCGGCGGCGCACGGCGCACAGTGGGTGGTAACGCCGGAAACGGCGCTGCAGGGGTACTTTTTCTATCAAAATGATCCGCAGGCCAGCATTCCTGTGCAGCCGCAGGCGGAGCTTGTTTCTTTGCAGCAGTTGGCGCTGCAGAAAAAGCTTGTTCTATTTTTGGGCTGCGCGGAAAAAGACGCCGAATCAGGAGAGCTTTTTAACAGCTGCTTGGTGGTTGGCGTTGACGGCAAAATCTGCGGCAGACACCGTAAAATCCATTCTCACGGCAAAGGTGCAGAAGGATGGACTACAAGAGGCTCCGAGCTGCAGCCGGTTTCTTGCGGCGAAGTAACCGCAGGCGTGCTGATTTGCGCGGACTCCTATTTTGAGAAAAACGCATTGCAATTAAAGCAAGAAGGCGCGCAAATGCTGGTAGTTCCCGCTGCTTGGCCGCCGGGGCACTGCGGAGGTCCGCCGGAAGAAGCGTGGAAGCGCTGTTCGCGCGAAAGCGGCCTGCCTGTGTGCGTGTGCAATCAAACAGGGCAAGGCGGAAATTTAGATCTTTCCAAAGCGCAAAGCGCTGTCGTGACAGAGGGGGAAGTCCGCATGGCTTATGCAGGAAAACCGGCCATCCTTTTGTTTGATTGGGAAGAAGCCAGCGGCAAAGTGGGAAAGGAATCCTTTCAAATTCATTATTTAGGAGGGGCTCAGTGATGCAAGATAAAGTGGTTTTGCATACCTTGTCTACAGGGCATGAGGTGGTTTGGCATAAAGCGGTGCGCGGCATTGCCGTGGATTTTTGCGCGCCTATGCGTACCTTGAGTACGTCCTTGCTAAATGGAGGGTATCGGGAAGACGTAACTGCTGTTTTTAACCATAACACCGGTCCTGCGGATGGAACGCATGCGCCTTTAAAAGCCCCCACCTATGTGGAGCATTTGGAGATAACCGCTGAGGAAATGGGGCTGCCTGCGGCAACAACTACCGGCATGGGGACGGCGGCGAGCATGGAAAACGCAGCGATTGCCGTAAAAACCTATCAAGACCTTGTGGTATCCGCAATCGCTACGGCTGGCGTAGAGGGAAACGGCGGCCGCGTCGGCGATCCGGCGGAGCATTATCTGCCGGGAGTTCGGCTAGGCGCTCATAAACCGGGAACGATCAATGTGCTCTTGGTGATAGACGCGGCACTGCCGCCTGGGGCGCTCACCAGGGCGCTTGTTACTTGTACGGAAGCAAAAACAGCGGCCCTGCAGGAGCTGATGGTAGGAAGTCTGTATTCTACCGGCCTTGCGACCGGCTCGGGTACCGACCAGACGGTATTGGTGTGCAATCCGGCATCGCCACTTTATTTTGAAGGCGCTGGTAAGCATGTCAAGCTGGGCGAGCTCATTGGCCTCGCGGTCAAGGAAGCCGTAAAAAAAGCGTTGTATAAACAGAATGGTCTTTCGCCGCAGTCGCAGCATTCCGTGCTGCAGCGCTTTAAACGCTTTGGTCTGACCGAGGAAACGCTCTGGGAGTATTACGACGGCAAGGCCAGAGGGAAGGTAGAAAAAGATAGCTTTTTGGAGAAACTGCGCCAATGGGATACCGAAGGAAAAGCAGTTGCTTTCGCTGCCCAATATGCGCATATTCTGGACGAGGGAGATTGGGGCCTGTTATCGGAAAAAGAGGTACACGGGGCCATTTGTGATCTTTTAGGGACCGTTTCCTTTTTTTTCGGAGGCGTTGTTTGCCAGCCGCAGGATGGCCAACGGGAATCCTGCCTGGAGGCTTTGCGTCATTGGATTGCAGCGTGTCTGGAACGGCGTTTGGCATATGACAATGTAGTGCGGCGTTTTCAAAGAAAGTGAGGAGTGGATTGTATGAGGCGTGTTCTTTTTCTGTCAAATATGGAAAGACAGCGGTCTATGCTGGAGGAAGCCCTTACGGCGGTAGCGCCGGAGATGGAGGCGCAGGGAGCAACGATAGCGATAAGCGAGGAAACCATGTGGAGCTTGTCCTGGCAGGAACGGCTAAGCGGCTGCAGCCTGGTGGCGCTTACCTGGATGGGCAGCGGTCTCGATACGTCTTTTTTGAAAAAAACGGCGCAGTATTTGCAAAAAAAGAAAATTCCTCATGTGCTGCTGCTTTCCGATAAAGAAAGCGGCGACCCCGCTTATGGCGTTTCTGATGAAGAAAAAGCGTGTTTGAAGCGCTACCTGGCCTGGGGCGGTATGGAAAACTACCGCTATTTTTGGCGTTACATAGGACTGCGTTTTTGCGGGGAGCCTTGGGACTTAAAAGAGCCGCAGGAGCTTTTGTGGCATGGGATTTTTCATCCCCGCGCAGCCAAGGCGTATACAGACATTGGAGAATATAAAAAGGACTTCTGCCGGGCAGACAGGCCGACGATTGGCGTGATTTTTTATCGGGATGAATGGGTTTGGGAGGATTTGGCCTACCAAACGGCGCTGGTAGAAGAAATTGAACGGCAGGGCATGAATGCGCTGGCGGTGTTTTGCCAGTATATGAAAAACGAAGAAGGCGCTCCCGGCTTAGGTGGGACCATTGCCGCTTATTTTCAGGGGCCGGAGCGGGCGGAAGTCGATGTGCTTCTAAACACCTTTAAGTTTTCTATGACCTCAATGAAGGCAGTAGAGCTGTCGCAGCTGCAGCAGCTAGGAGTGCCTTTATTTGAGGCGTATACTTTGTATCAGAGTAAAGACGATTGGGAGAATTCCATAGAAGGCTTGACCCCTATGGAGATGGCTGTAAGTATCGCTATGCCGGAGTTTGACGGCGCTCTTCATGGCGTACCGGTGGCTTCGCGGGAATTGCTGAAAAATGGTCAGGCGTCCTATCAACCCTTGTCAGAGCGCATTAACAGCATGGTGCGCAAGGCGGCCAAGTGGGCCAAGCTGCGGCGCAAGGCAAATCAAGAAAAGAAGATCGGCATTATCTTTCATAACTATCCGGCGACCAATGCCAACATTGGCAGTGCAGCCGGTCTAGATTCGCCGGAAAGCATTCGCTTGCTTTTGGCGCAAATGCAGCAGGAAGGGTATGTGGTAGATCGCATTCCGGAAAACAGCCGCATCTTCATGGACGAACTGATTTCTCATGCGACCAATGACCGGCGCTATATGACGGAAAAGCAAGTGGCTGAAGCGGACGGCAAGCTTGCGGACAAAGACTACGGCCGCTTTTTTGCTTCAATGGAAGCAGAAACCCAAGAGCAGCTGCGGCGCGACTGGGGCGAAGCGCCGGGAGATGTTTTTCACTATGACGATATGCTGTTGATTCCGGGCATGGAGAACGGCAACATTTTTATTACCGTCCAGCCGCCGCGCGGTTTCGGCGAAGATCCAGGGAAAATTTACCATTCCCCGGACTGCGCGCCAACGCATCATTATTTGGGGTATTATTACTGGCTGCGCGATGTCTGGAAAGCGGATGCTGTGGTTCATGTCGGCACCCATGGTTCGTTGGAATGGCTTCCCGGAAAAGGCGCCGGTTTGGCGCGAACCTGCTACCCGGAGCTGGCTATTGACGATACGCCCAATATTTATCCCTATTGGATCACCGTGGTGGGTGAAGGCGTGCAGGCCAAGCGGCGCGGCGGGGCCTGCTTGATCAGCTATTTGACGCCGCCGATGAGCCATGCCGGAACCTATGAAGAACTGGAAGAGCTGGAGAAGCTGTTGGATGAATACTGCCACTTCCGTCAGAATCAGCCGGAGCAACTAGCTGTGGTAGAAGACCAAATTCGCGCCAAGGCGGCGGAAGCGAATCTGGCTTCAGATGCGCCGGAGATCGAAGGAGAGCCTTTTGCGGATTATGTCGGCCGCCTGCATATCTATGTGACCGATATAAAGAACATGCAGATTCGTACAGGCTTGCACACGTTGGGGCGGGCGCCGGCAGGAGATGAGCTTGTGGAATACCTGATGGCTCTGACCAAAGTGGATAACGGCGAGATTCCTTCGCTCTTCCAGACGGTAGCCGGGCTGTACGGCTATGAGTATTATCAGCTCTTGGATGAAAGCGCCAAAATGCTCCCGGACGGGTCGAAGACTATGGGGGCGCTGGCGGACGACGTGCGGGAGCAGTGTCGGCAGCTGATGAATTCTCTGGGAGAAACAGGCTTTGCCCAAGAACGCGTCGAAGAGGCGGTCGGCTCCTTGACTTGGCTGGCGGCGCTGTCTGCAGAAGGCCGCGGGCGTCTGCTGCAGGCGCTGCGTTATGTCTGCGCCGCCATTGTTCCGTCCTTAACCCAAACAACACAGGAAATCAGCAATTTGCTGCTGGCCTTAGACGGCGGCTATGTGGAGCCGGGGCCGGGCGGAGCGCCGACAAGCGGCCAGGCGGATGTGCTGCCTACAGGAAGAAATTTCTACAGCATCGACCCGCGGACGCTGCCTACGCCGACGGCTTGGGAGATAGGCTGTATTATGGGCGATGACGTGATTGCCCGCTATATCGAAGAGGAAGGGCGCTATCCGGAAAGCGTCGGCATTGTGCTTTGGGCGACAAGCAATATGCGCAGCCATGGGCAATGTATTGCGCAGTTTCTATATTTGCTCGGCGTGCGGCCGGTGTGGCAGAAAGGAAGCTTGCGGGTAGTGGATCTGGAAATTATCTCCCTGCAGGAATTGAAGCGTCCTCGCATTGATGCTACGGGCCGGATCAGCGGCCTATTTCGCGATAGCATGCCCATGGCTTCAGCTTGGCTGGATCAGGCGGTGGCGATGGTGGCGGCGTTAGAAGAAAGCGATGAAGATAATTTCATCCGCAAGCATGTTGCTGCTGACGCGCAAGAAATGGAACAGGAAGGCGTAGATAAAGAAACAGCCTGGAAAGAAGCCAGCTGGCGTATTTTCGGGGATCCTCCGGGAACCTACGGCGCCGGGGTCAGTGCGGTATTGGAAGCGAAGAATTGGGAAACCATTGATGACTTAAGCGACGTCTATGTGCGCTGGGGCGGTCATGCCTATAGCGGCGGTGAAAAAGGAAGCTATCGTCCGGATTTGTTCCGCAGGCGCATGGGGTCCTTGGATATTACCATTCAAAACCAGGATAACCGGGAAATCAGCATTCTCAATTCAGATGATTACAACGCCTATCATGGCGGCATGATCGCTGCTGTGCGCAGTATCAAAGGCGAAGCGCCGCGCTCGTATTGCGGCGACAGCTCGGATCGAAAAAAAGTGCGCATGCGCAGCGTCCAGGAAGAATTGCGCCGCATGTTCCGGGGCGAAGCGATCAATCCCAAATTTATTGAAGGCATGAAAAAGCATGGTTATAAAGGCGCTGCTGATTTAGCTAATTATGTGGCTCATAGCTACCAGTGGGACGCCACCAGCGACATTATGGAAGACTGGATGTATGAAAAATATGCCGAAAAATACGCTCTCGACGAAGCGATGCAGGCGTGGATGAAGGAAGTGAATCCTTGGGCGCTGCAGCGCATTGCGGAAACCTTGCTGGAAGCGGCGCAGCGCGGCATGTGGCAGGTCGACGATCAAATGAAGCAAGAACTGGAAAGCTTGCTGCTGGACTTAGAAGGAGATTTGGAGGAGCGCGGCGATGCAGACTAAATGTGCTAAAGCACGACGAAGAGTTACCCTTCTTTTTGCGCTGGTGCTGGGCGTTTTATTGGCGTTATTGCTGGGCGGTTGTCAAGGTGCGCAGGAGAAACAAAACAGCAGTGAAACAGGCGGCTATGAAGTGAAGGATGTTCAGGGTCAGGTACTGAAGCTGCCTCGAAAGCCGCAGCGCATTGTTACGCTGGCCTTGTCCAGTGACGAGATGGCCCTGGCTATGCTGCCTGCGCAGAGGCTGGCGGCGCTGCATTATTTAGCGGATGATCCTGGAATTTCGACGGAAGCGGCCAAGGCGCAAGCGGTTACCGCCCGCGTGCGAGATTATAATGTGGAGCAGCTGTTATCGCTGCAGCCGGATCTGGTGCTTGCGCCGGACTGGAACCGGCAGGAGCTGATTCAAACACTGCGGGATGCGGGGCTGCCGGTTGTAGTTACCAAAGGACCCTCCTCGGTGGCGGAAGTAAAAGAGGCGCTGCAGCAGATTGCTTTGGCTGCAGGGGAGCCGCAGGCGGGACAAAAATTAATCGAACAAATGGAACTGGAGATGGCGGATATCGCTGCAAAAGTGCAAAATATCCCGCAGGCACAGAAGAAAACGGTGGTTTTGATCTCCCATATGGCGTCCTACGGGGGCAAAGGCAGCTTGTTTGATAATATGTGCCGAGACGCAGGCGTCATTAACGGCGCTGCTGCGGTTGGCTTGGGAAAAAACGACGCATTAACAAAGGAAGCGATTGTGGCCGCCAATCCGGATGTCATTTTAGTTCCGACCTGGACGAAAGGAAAACTTGACGTAGATCAAGTGCGACAAGAGCTGCTCAATGATCCAGCGCTGCAAAGCGTGAAAGCCATTCGCGAAAAAAAGCTGGTTCAGGTGTCGGACGCCTATTTGTATTGCGCAACCCAAGATATCACCAAAGGCATTCGCGGGATTGCCGCGGCGGCGTATCCGGAACGGTTTGAATAATTGCCTAAACGAAGAAATGATTGTCTTTGCTTAGAAGGGGCGGTATGAGAAGGGTGAAACAAAAACGAACGATAGTCTTGGCGATGCTGGGAGGACTGCTGGGGGCGGTCAGCCTTTTTTCCTTAGGCACAGGAACGGTGGAGGTTCCTGTGTCGGCCTTACTGGCTATGCTGGCAAAACAGCTGGGCTTGTCAGGAACCGAGTTAGGCGCTTATACGCAAGAACAATGGGCGGTAATCTGGCATATTCGTCTGCCGCGCATTTTAGTAGGTATTTTAGTCGGCGCGGCTCTGGGCGTATCAGGAGGCGTGATGCAAGGCGTATTTAGCAATCCTTTAGCCGATCCCGGTATTATCGGGGTGTCTGCAGGCGCTTCTTTTGGCGCCGTAGTGGCTGTTTCTTTGGGGCTTACTGCGGCAAGCATGTATTATATGCCTATATTTGCTCTTGTCGGCGCGCTGGTCTCGGTGGCAGTTACGGTAAGCCTTGCCAGTAAAGACGGTAAGATTCCCGTAATGACGCTTCTTTTGGCGGGCGTGGCGGTGAGTATGTTCTTGGGGGCCATGACCTCGGGCATCCTCACCTTTATGAACGAATACCGGCTGAGGGAGTTCCTTTTTTGGATGGTAGGCGGCTTGGATTTTCGCCGCTGGGAGCATGTCTTTTTGGCGGCAGGGCCTGTCTTGGCCGGCATTACTGTATTGACTTTTTTAGCGCGCCATTTGAATGTGCTGGTCCTTGGCGAAGACGAGGCGAAGGCCGTAGGCATGCCGGTGGTCTTAATCCGGTTGATTCTGCTGTTTGTTGCTTCCTTGACAACCGCAGCAGCAGTATGCGTAAGCGGGTCTATCGGTTTTGTGGGCCTGGTGGTACCGCACATTATGCGCCTGCTCTTAGGGCCGGAACATCGCACCTTGCTGCCTGCGTGCGCTTTGGCGGGGGCCTTATTCCTCATTTCCTGTGATACGTTGGGACGCCTTGTGGCGGCGCCAGCGGAAATACGGGTCGGTATTGTTACCGCGCTGACAGGGGCGCCGTACTTTCTGTTTTTACTGCGTAAAGCGCAGAAAGGAGGCGGCTGGTCATGATGAAAGATGTTTTGGCGCTAGAGGCGGAAAACATTACCGTGAATCTGGGGGGGCGCAAAGTTTTATCCTCTTGTTCGCTGCGCGCAAAGCGCGGTGAGTTTATTGGCATTATCGGCCCGAATGGCGCAGGGAAAAGTACGCTTTTAAAGAGTGTGTTGGGATTTATTCCTAGGGAGCAAGGAGCGGTTGCCATGTTTGGCCAGCCTGTAAGCAGCCTAAGCGCCAAAGAGAAAGCGAGGCTGGCGGTGTATATGCAGCAAAGCGTGCAGCTGACCTTTGGTTTTACCGGACTTGACGTGGTAATGGCAGGACGTTATCCGCATTTGCGCTGGTGGCAGTCAGAGAGTAAGGAGGATCGCCGTATCGCCTTAGCGTGCATGGAATTTACCGGGACGGCTTGCTTTAAAGATACGCCGGTGCATCAATTGTCAGGCGGCGAGCGGCAACGGGTGCTTATGGCAAAAGTATTGGCCCAAGAAGCGCCGCTGGTTTTGTTGGATGAACCTACGGCCAGCCTTGATTTGGTATATCAAGAAGAGATCTTTCGCTATTGTCAGGATATGGGGCGTCAAGGGAAAAGTGTGCTGATGGTGGTGCATGACTTGCGTTTGGCGGCGAAATTTTGCTCGCGCTTGATACTCTTGAAGCAAGGCGAGATTTTGGCGGATGGGCTGCCGGAAGAGGTATTGACCTCCCAAAACCTAGAAAGCGCGTACGGCCTGCATTCCGCAGTATACTGGAATCAAGTGACTGGAAACTTGGATATTCATACGTATGTGTCTGAATCACAGCAGGCGTCAAAAGGGAAAATCCATATTCTAGGCGGCGGCGGCGCAGCGGGAGAACTTATGCGTAAACTGCATGAATACGGCTATGTGCTGACTGCTGGAGTGCTGCGGCAAGGAGATACCGATGCGGCAGTGGCGGATGCTTTTGGCATACCCTATATTTCGCTGCCTCCTTTTCACAAGGTTTTTTCAGAAAACTGGGAAGAAAACAAGCGCAAAAGCGGTCAAGCGGACGTGGTGGTTTTGGCCAATATATGCTACGGCATGCAAAATATAAAAAACTTAGAAATCGCCTTGCAGGCTCAAAACTTAATCGTTATCGAGGATACGCCTTTTTTTGAGCGTGACTTCACCGAAGGGGAAGCGTGGCAATTGTACCAAAAAGTGGTGCAGCATCCTCGCTCTCTAGTGGTGTCAACAGAACAGTTTTTAAAAATGGCGGAAGCGGATGAGCTGCTTTCCTTTTCTAGTAATATGGCAGGAGCAGGCGCATGAGCAGCTATGAATGTGCAGTGGAATTGCTAGACGTGTCTAAAGAATATGATAAAAAGAAGGTAGTAAATAGGCTTTCCCTGTACATTCCAGCGGGAAAAGTATTTGGGCTTCTGGGACCTAATGGAGCAGGAAAGACGACCGTTATGAAGATGATTGCAGGCCTAACTAAACCAACGGAAGGCGTTGTGCGAATTTTTGGACATGATCGACTGCAAGATGCAGCAGCCGTAAAACACTTAGTGGGGCTTGTGCCGCAAGACAATAATCTAGAAAAAGAATTTACAGTGCAAGAAGCGCTACTGGCGTATGGGCGGCTCTTTGGCCTTACGGGAGCTAAGGCCCATGTGGCTAAGATACTGCATGACTTCGGACTGGAAGAAAAGCGTCATGTCCAAGTGGGGGTGTTATCCGGAGGCTGGGCGAGACGTGTTCTGCTCGCCAGAGCCTTGTTGACGAAGCCGAAGCTGCTCTTGCTGGACGAGCCAACTGTCGGTTTAGACCCGGATGTACGGCAGGAACTGTGGGAGTTGCTGAAAAACCTTGCCAGACAGGGAACCAGCATGATTTTGACGACGCACTATATGGAAGAGGCGGAACGGCTTTGTGATGAGGTGGCTATGATGCGCGATGGTCGCATTGTGTTGCAGGAATCTACGCAGAAAATCCGCGAATGGGGCGCCTCTCAAGAAACGTCTGCGGAAAAGACGCTGGAATCTGTATTCATTAAACTGGCAAGGGAAGGCGATGCCTGATGGGTTGGTATGCGGTATATCAGCGGGAAATGCTGCTGCTTTGGAAAAAAATAGGCCGTTTTGGTTATGTGTTTTCGTCCATTATCTTTCCGTTTATTTATCTTTTTTCATTTGGTTTAGGGCTAGGGAACCGCATAGATGTGGCCGGAGGATATCTGCCTTTTTTGGCCAAAGGCATTATGGGGGTAACTGTCATGCTCAACGCATTTCAGCAGACATCCTCCTCGGTGAGTATTGGCCGCTTGTATTTGCGGACGTTTCATAGTGTGGTATTAAGTCCTGTCAAAGCTTGGCAAGTGATATTCGGATTGGTCTTGTGCGGGGTGACCCGTGGCGTATTGCTTGGCGGTCTTGTTTTCTTGATTGCCTGGCTTGCGTTCGATGCAGGCGGGATTAATGCCTTAGCGGCAAGCGGTCTAATTGGCGGTTCTTTTTGTTTTGCTTCGATGGGGGTTGTAACAGGGCTTTTAGTGAAAAACCCTGATGATGTGTCTATGATCAATAATTTTTTTATTACGCCAATGACTTTTTTTGGAGGCTCCTTTTTTCCGTTGCAAAATTTACCGCCGTGGCTAGGAACGATAGCGGCAGTATCTCCCATGGGAACGCTTAATACCTTACTGCGAGCCGGAAGCTGGCAAGGGGAAGCGGCAGGGGCTTTGGCAATGCTGCTGGTTTTAACGGCAGTGTTTTTTGTGTGGAGCACCTGGCTGTATCGGCGGTATAGCGAATGAAGTAATAGATTTTGAGCACTATGTGCGGTATTTGGAGGAGGAAGTATAATGTGGAAAAAGAAAGTCAGTTTTCTTGTGCTGTTATTGTTTTTAAGCACCTTTACGCTAGCCTGGGCGGAGGAGAACGGATCAGGAGAGGAAGCCGGTGCGGTAACGGCGGAACAAGCTAAAGAAAGCCCGGAAGCGATAAAGGAATACATAGAAAAAGGGAACGCTTATGTAAAAAGCGAGCAATGGCAGCTGGCCATAGAAGAATATGCGAAGGCTATCGCCGGGAATGAATCGAATGCCGAAGCCTATGAAGCAAGAGGATGCAGTTATATGGCGCTTAAGCAATATAAGGATGCTCTTATGGATTATGACAAGGCGCTGACTCTGGAGCCTGGAAGGTTGGAAGCTCGTTTTCGTAAAAGCGTATGCTGCTACTATACTGGCGACTATGAGTTGGGCTTGGGAGACTCCGAGCAGGTAATCGCCCTACAGCCGACGCACGCGGGTTCTTATTTGATTAAGGCGGTGTGTTTGCAAAAACTGAACCGAACGCCGGAAGCGGTAGAAACTTATAAAAGCTTGCTAAAACATGTGCCCGCAGATGCGAGTGAATCTAAAGAAGCCATTGCCATGGCAAAAAAGATGCTCAAGCGTCTTGGCGCGGCATAAGAAAAACACCTCGCTGTCGCAGCGATTTTTCTGCGGTAACGGGGTGTTTTACTCTTCGCCAAGGCAAGGCTGGACTTGGAAAGAAATTTGATTGATATACTCCTTCGTATTTTCAGTAAGCCAGTGATTTCTTAATGGATATACATAAATGTCACTGACTGCTTTTAAGTTGTTTTTGCCCATGAAGTCGATAATCTTTTCATGAATAGAAACGATTTTTTGATAATAGGTTCCTTGGAAGCGAATGGTGAGATATAGGCCTTCGGAACGAGTGACGCAATGCTTGGGAGAAAAAGGATGAGAAACCGAAGTGAAATAGCGCGTAGTAGCGTTGAATTTTTGAGCTAAGAAATCATCTTTATCAATGATCCAGCCTGTTGTCAGATCTTTAAAGCTTTTGCGAGAAAACGCAGTTTGATTATGGCGGGAGAAGATTTTGATGCGATCTTTTGCCGACAAGGTGCGATCCAGCTTTTCACTGATAAAGAGGAGTTTTTCCTTGCGTGTATTTAGCTGGATTTGTTCCAAACAAGTATGACGGATTTTATCAAGGGATTGCAGAGATAGATGCAGGCTTTGCTTGAGTTCTTTTGCCTTTTCAATGATAGTATCGCATTCGCGATCTTTTTCCTTCAAAATGTTTTCAAAAGCTTCCAAGTTTCGATGCTGCAGATACTTTTTAATGTCTCGAATTGGAATGTCCAATTTTCTCATGTTTATGATGATCTCAAGGACTAAGTATTGAGACAAAGAATAGTAACGGTAGTTATTTTCATTTATGAATGCTGGGATAAGTAAGCCTTGCTTATCGTAGTAAAGGAGCGTTTGCTTAGGAATATTATAGTGAGAGGCTAACTCGCCTGCTGTCATATATTGTTCTTTGTTAATTGTCATAATAAACTCCTCTGAAAAGTTGAAATGCAGTAGCTTTAATTTAATTATTGGTGCTGTTGCTGGGGTTGTCAAGCGATTTGGGTTGACTATATGACAGCTATATAGAGTATTGTAAAAAGAATAGAAGTACCATAAAAGGAGAATGACTATGGAAAAATTTCTCTTTATTTCCAATATAGAGCGACAAATGTTCCTTTGGAAGCAAGCAAGCGAGAAAATACGCGCAGGAGCATTCGGGGTCCTTTGCGAAGGAAAATTGGTTCAGGAAGCAACGCCATGGGGAAAAGAATGGGAGAAAAAAATAGCCTCTGCTGATATCGTGCTAATTCGCTGGATGGGAACAGGGCTGGATTGTCGTTTTGTAAGGATGATGTCTGAGTATATGCAACACCAGCAAATACGGCATTTGTTTTTAGTGGAAGACGCTGGAGACGACTTGCTGCAGTACGGGATTAAGCCGGAAGAAGAGCATTGCATACGTCAATATTTTTCCTATGGCGGCGTAGATAATATTGTTCAATGCATCTTGTGGATGCACAGTCGTTTTTGCGGTGTTGAACATGCCTGTTTACCGCCTAAGCTATTGCCCTGGCATGGCATTTTTCACTCGAAGGCGGAAACGCTGTGTCAAACTGCGGCTGACTATAAAAAAGCCTATTGGAAGCCGCATCAACCTGCGGTGGGTATGATTTTTTACCGTGATGAATGGATTTTAGGCGATCTTGCATACCAGACTGCAATGATTCAAGAACTAGAAAAAAAGAATCTTAACGTTATGGTTGTGTTTACGAATGGTCAAGGCAATCCGGAAATAGGTTCTCCGGGAATTCAAGAAGCATTGGAAACGTATTTTTGTGAGAATGGACAAACTTGTGTAGATGCTGTGATTAGCTGTTTGAAGTTTTCAATGACTGCAAGCCGCGGCGTAGAGCTAGAAGCGCTGCAGAAGTTAAATGTGCCCATTATACAAGCCTATACATTGATGAATCCTAAAGAGGTTTGGGAACAAGATATAGCGGGAATGACGGCGATGGAGGTTTCGATCAATGTCAGCCTGCCTGAATTTGACGGCATTATTCATTCGGTTCCTATTGCGGCTAAGGAGGAGAATTTGCGAGGTCTTCCTTCGTATGAACCGATTTTGGAACGAATTTCCTTTTTGGCGGGTAAAGTTGAAAAATGGGCTTCTTTGCGGCATAAAGAAAATGCTGCTAAGAAGATTGCCATTGTATTTCATAATTATCCTCCTCTAAACTCCAATATTGGCTCGGCGGCAGGGTTGGATTCTCCCGAAAGCGTACGGTTGTTGCTAGCGGAAATGAAAAAACAGGGCTATCGAGTTGGCGATATTCCTGTGGACAGCAAGTCCTTTATGGAGGAATTATTGGCGAATGCGACTAATGATCGTCGCTATATTTCGGAAAAACAGATTCGTGAAGCTGACGGACAATTAACCGATGAAGCGTATTTGCGTTTTTTTAAACCCCTTAGCGAAACGACTAGGCAGCAATTGGAAAAAGATTGGGGAACCGCTCCTGGAGACGTATTTCATTACAATGGAAAGCTGCTGATACCGGGAACCTTAAAGGAAAATGTCTTTATTACCGTACAGCCGCCGCGGGGGTTTGGCGAAGATCCAGGGAAGCTGCTTCACTCGCCTGACTGCGCGCCGACGCATCACTATATCGGCTTTTATCATTGGATACGCGATGTCTGGCAAGCGGATGCAGTCATTCATGTCGGCACGCACGGTTCGCTGGAGTGGCTTCCAGGAAAAGGGGCGGGATTGTCTAATCAATGCTATCCGGATATTTCTCTAGGAGATCTTCCTAATATTTATCCCTATTGGATTACTATTGTCGGCGAAGGTATACAGGCTAAGCGTCGTAGCGCCGCCTGTCTGATTAGCTATTTGACGCCGCCCATGCGCTTATCAGGAACTTATGATGAGCTGGAAGAATTGGAAAAAGCCTTGGATGAGTATTGTCATTTTAAAACGACGCAGCCGGAAAACAGGGAAATCCTGCAAGAAATGCTGCGGGAGAAGGTTGCGGCGGCCAACTTGAGTGAAGAACTTCCAGAGGAGAAGGAAGAATCTTTTGACGTCTATGTGGGAAGGCTGCATGCGTATGTCACTGACATTAAAAATATGCAAATTAGGACAGGACTGCATATTTTAGGCCAGCCTCCGCAGGGAGAGGACCTACTGGAGTATGTTTTAGCGCTGACCAGGCTGAAAAATGGAGACGTGCCTTCGCTGCGTCAGGAGCTGGCCCATAGCAAAGGCTTCGATTATTATGAGCTCTTGGAAAACAGCGGCAAGATATCTGCTGATGGCGAGAAGACCTATGGAGCGATCATTGACGAAATAGAAAGGGAAAGTAAAGAGATAATTTCCGTCTTGGCAGAAGTAGAATACAAATGGGATGCCGCTGAAGAAAAGCTGCGCCGATTTGCGTGGCTGTACGAATTGCAAGGGGAAGCTCAGGAGCGGATTTTGCATATTGCTGCTTATATCTGCTGCACCATTGTGCCTGATTTATTGCGGACTACCCAAGAAATTGACAATACCTTGGGGGCGCTGCAGGGAGCGTATATAGAGCCAAGTGCCGCAGGCGCGCCGACTAGCGGCGGCGCAGATTTGCTGCCTACGGGGCGCAATTTCTACGGTGTGGATCCGCGGCTTTTGCCAACTCCTGCCGCTTGGAAGATTGGCGTCAAGATGGGCGACGCCGTTATCTCCCGGTATATCGCAGAAGAAGGGCAGTATCCGGAATGCGTTGGTATTGTGCTGTGGGCGGGAGCCAATATGCGCAGCCATGGGCAATGTATTGCCGAATTTTTGTACTTAATGGGATTACGTCCCGTATGGCAGCGGGGGAGCTTGCGAGTAATCGATGTAGAAGTTATTCCTCTTGTTGAATTGAAGCGTCCGCGCATTGACGTTACCGGAAGAATCAGCGGTCTATTTCGAGATAGCATGCCCGGAGCGATTACTTGGCTTGATAAAGCAGTAGAAATGGTGGCGGCATTAGATGAACCAATGGATCTGAATTTTATTCGCAAACACGTTTTAGAGGATGCGGGAGAACTGGAAGCGAACGGCGTAAATGCTAAAGAAGCTTGGGCGCAAGCCTCCTATCGTATTTTTGGCGATCCGCCAGGGGCTTATGGAGCTGGAGTTAGTGCTATGTTGGAGGCAAAAAACTGGGAAAGTATTGATGATTTAGCCGAAGTTTATGTGAGATTTTCCGGGCATGCATATGATGCACAAGGAAAAGGCGTCTTTTGCCCTAGCTTGTTTAAAAAGAGAATGGCGAATCTGGATGTGACTATAAAAAACGAAGATAATCGTGAATGTCATATGCTGAATTCGGATGATTTCAATTCCTATCACGGAGGCATGATTGCCACGGTGCGTTCTTTAAAAGGAAAAGCCCCTCGGTCTTATTGCGGCGATAGCAGTGACCGTAGTAAGGTGCAAATGCGCAGCTTGCAGGAAGAAGTTAAACGTTTATTTCGCGGTGAGGCTATGAATCCCAAATTTATTCAAGGTATGAAAAAACATGGTTACAAAGGCGCACAGGACTTGGCCAATTATTTAGCGCATAGCTATCAATGGGATGCGACTAGCGCTGTTCTAGAAGATTGGATGTATGAAAAATTTGCCGAAAAATACGCTTTTGATCCGGAAATGCAAGAATGGATGAAAGAAGTAAATCCATGGGCGTTGCAACGCATGGCGGAGGTGTTGCTGGAAGCGGAACAACGAGGGCTATGGCAGGCCAAGGCGGAAACCAAAGAAGAACTGGAACGACTTTATTTATCCATGGAGGGGGAACTAGAAGAACGGTGTGATGAAAATGTGTAAAATACCTTGACTGTATGAAGGGTATATAGTTTATTCTTATTTTTGTGCTTTGTTCATGAAAACTAAATAATGAAAAAACAGGTGCTGCAAAGCTTAATAGAGAAGCCGGTGCAAGGCCGGCGCGGTCCCGCCACTGTAATGGGGAGCTAATCTACAAGATGTCACTGGAAAGTTTTCTGGGAAGGCGTAGATAAGCGATGAGCCAGAGCCAGGAGAACTGCCTGCTTTTTATTACCGAAATATCCTGCGAGCGATGGGATGGTATGTTAGATGTGGAGTATTGATTAGGCTGTATTTGGGTTGCCTATTTGAAATTGTACCCATATTCTTATGTGATGAAAGCCCGTTTTCGCAAGTGAAAACAGGGCTTTTTATTTTAGCTTTAGTCAAAATAAACGATGAGGAGTTAAGAAATGAAACAAAAAGAAAAAAGACTCGTAGTGGTGATTGCCTCGGCGTTTGCGTTGTCGGGCATTTATTCCTTAGATACTGTGGTACATGCGAGCCAAGGCGAAAGTAAAGAAAAAGTAGAAGTAGTAAGCAATCATAGTGCAGACCAAGAATTTTTGCTTGAAGATGTAGTAGTTACCGCGCAGCGTGTTAAAACCAAAGACTTGGATACGCCGGCGACAACAACGGTGATTACAGCTGAACAATTAAAAGACAGCGGTGCTGTTAGTATTTATGATGCGTTGGAGCGAGTACAGGGGGTTAATAGTTATTCCTACGGTACAGGCGGTGAGGATTACGGTGGCATGTATTCGAGAATCAACGTTCGCGGTCTTGATAAAGGAACATTGGTTTTAGTGAATGGAAATCCAGTCAATTTAATGAACTATAATAGTATGATGAACGTCATTCCCGTAGAGGCAGTGGAAAAAATTGAGGTAGTTAAGGGCTCAAATTCGGTTTTGTATGGGGCGGAAGCTATGGGCGGCGTTATTAACATCATCACTAAAAAACCGGGAAGTAAATTACCCCAAAATATCGCTTCCGTTCAATATGGGAATTATGATAAAAACTATTCATTGGGCGTAGAAGGTGAACAATTTAATTTTTATTATAAAAGAGAGTATCGGGGCGCTTTAGAACAATATAATCGGTTGTTTACCACAAACAGTAAAAAAATTACTAGAGAAAAAGGGACAAAGGATTCATTCTTTTTAAATTATAGTTTTAACGATAGGCTGACAGCTACCTATGCCTATGCGGAAACAGAGTCTTGGTTTAGGCAATTCTCGTATAGTCCGGTTACAAAAAATTGGACAAAACTTTATAAAAATTACTTGTACAATGATACTCGGCAAAATTTTGGTCTAACCTATAACGACGAGAAGAATAATTTGAAATCGACCTTTGCCTATAACAGTGATCGGTTTCGCCCAGGGGGAGATGCTACAACCAATACGGATCTTAGCAGCTTGAATTTTGATACGCAAAAAGCATGGGGCTTCAGAGATGGAAAAGATACATTGGTAGGCGGTGTCAATGTCCATCGGGAAAGTTATACGCAGCGCTATGGAGCACACCAAGGAAGCTTTGACCGTGATTCATATGCTGCGTATGTATCTTATACGAATCAACTAACTGATAAGTTTTCGGCTACGCTAGGCGTGCGTGAACATTTTGTTATTGGCAATGATTATGACCAAGGACAAAATATTTTTCTTCCCCAAATCCAAACTATTTATAAAATCAATAACAATACGTCATGGTATACTAATATAGGAAAATCATTTGAGCTGCCGGCTTCTAATTCTCCTTTTTATGGCTCTGGCGTTGTGTCTACTGCTATCCCACTGAAACCACAAGAGGGATGGAACTATGAAACCGGCATGAAATTCAGCAATGACAAGGAAATGCTAAAAGTGGCTGTGTTCACGATGGATATAAAAAATAAATTCAAATGGGTCAGGGAAAATACGGTCATACCAGGAGGAGATCCTGCTACCTATATACAGATTAATGAAGATAAGTTTCGAAACACTGGTGTGGAATTGGAGTACAGCAAAAAAATAAACGAAAATTGGAAGTTCAATTTTGGAGCTTATTATGGTGATCCTGAATCTAAAACAGGCGCGTCTGAGTGGAAACAGTCAGAAGCCAAGCTGCAAGTAAATGCTGGAACTACCTACAAGAAAGACAAATGGACGGTCAATATGGATTGGTATGTTACGGCGCAGCGGGAGCAAGCCTACTACAATATGATAGGTACAACCGCATATTCAGACCATAGAGTGCCGAATCGTATTGACTGTAACGTGACGATGCAGTATGCGTTATCTCCCTATAAAACGATTGGCTTTGGCGTATATAACTTGCTAGATCGTGAAAATCCAGTAGATACCACCGAATATTGGTCTAATCCTCGTAGTTATCGGTTGTCTTATACGCAGAAATTTTAAATATTACATAGGAGCAAGGCAGGGATAATTCCTGCCTTCTCTTTATATCAAAACGGGAAAAGGAAAGGAGTTGAACTTATTATTAAAAGAATTTTGACGGTCGCATGTGTTGTAGTAATATTATGGACTGGCGGATGCAGCGTGCCGAACGGTGCAAAAGAAAACATCGTAAGCACTGGCATGTACGAAGTTCAAGATGATCAGGGAACGATTGTGAAATTGCGCGCAAAACCGCAGCGGGTGTTAACGACTCATTTTCACTTAGATACAATGGTTCTGGGGATTGTGCCGCCTCAGCGAATGGCTGCCATTTCTCAGACCGCCTTTGATCCGAATGTTTCGTATATGGTGCAGGAAGCGGAGCCTATCCAGCAGCGTATGCAAGAAATTTCCTTAGAAAAAGTTGTGTCGTTGCAACCGGATTTGATTATAGCGCGCGAAACTACGGGTGCAGAAAAAGTACAAAGTTTCCGAGAGATGGGTATTCCTGTATTTGTTGTAAAAGCAGCCAACTCAGTGAACGAGATAAAAGACAATATTCATTCTTTGGCTCGAGTTCTTGGGGAACCGGTAAATGGTGCAAAAGTTATTGAAGAAATGGATGGACAGTTAGAACGTGTGGATCACGTTGTGAAGTCTTATAAAGTACCGCCTAAAAGCTGTGTGCTTGTATCAAAGATGAATCATACTTACGGGGGTAAAGGTTGCATGTTCGATGATATGTGTCATTACGCGGGAGTGAAAAATGCAGTGGCGGAAATTGGAATCAATAATGGGCAGATTATTGGAAAAGAAGTAATGGTGAAAGCGAATCCTGATTTTTTCCTATTGTCCAAATCATGGGAATTGAAACATACTAATTCTAGCGATTACAAGGAAGAGTTTTTAAACGATCCTGCGTTTCAATCAGTAAAAGCAGCACAAACCGGACAAGCTATCTATTTTTTGGATAAATATTTATATGCCTCTCACCAAAACTGTGTGTGGGCCATCATGAAAATTGCTAATGCTGCTTATGGCGATGTTTTTGACTTGAAAGAAGAAAGTTTTATAAAAGGATATTAAATATACTGTTGACTCTATCCTGGGAATATACCTTATTCTCAAGGTAGGCAAAGAGTTAAGGCCAAAATAAATTGACGAGGTGATCTACATGGCACATCCTAAGTACGAACTTCCCAAAACTCCCCATGCCGAGTATCGGTACAAAATGGCGATGAAGCACGTTGAGGCGGCCAAAGCAGCTGGCAAGTCTTCAGAAGAAATCCATGAAATGTTCAAGAAAATCATGAGCTATGATGTAAACGATTTGCCGGCCAGCAGCGATGGCGCTCATAAAAAATACCATGCCGCTGTGGCGCATGCTAAAAAAGCGCTAGAAAACGGCAAGTCTTCGGAAGAGGCGCATGAGATTTTTCGCCAGGTGCTGGAATCTAAAGGCGAAGGTCATTGTCACAAGGAAAAGTAAAATAGTTAAGCGGCCTCTTTGAGGCCGCTTAACTATTTTTATAGGTAACAGGAATTTCAATTTGCGTAATGTATTCGGCAGGGTCTGAAGTAGCCCAATAATTTCGAAGTTGGTTGATATAGGCATCGCCCTTAACCTTTAAGTCATTTCGATGAATAAAAGCGAGCATTTTTTGCAGCGCCTTTGCGTATTGGCTATGATAGCCGTCAGCAGTGATGAGTTTGACATAGAGCCCTTGGGGCTTGACTTGTACCTGCACATATTCATCAGGGTGTGAGACGCGGGTGAAGATGCAAGAAATAGGGGGATGAGGGTGGGATAAATCTTGTTGTAAAACGATATAGCCCATAGGATATTCATTGAGAATTTCGCTAGCCGCAAAAGGAAGATTGTGCGCGGCGATGCGTTTGATTTGCTCTTTTGTCGAATAAGGTTCTGCCGGAAGCGTATCGGCTACAAAATATTCTTCTGCGCAAGGCTCCAGAGTCATGCAATTATTGTGGAGCGCCTTGAATTGCTTTAGCTGCTCTATTTTTATAAGCAGATTGCTCTTGTTGCGCTGCAAAAGTTCGAGTTGGATATCGTATTCCAGGGCTTTATAGGATAAAAGATTTTCAAGGGAGTCAATGTTGCGATTTTTAACGTACTCGCCGATCTCTTTTAGGGATACCCCTAGTTTGCGCAGAGTGATAATGATTTCGAAAATGAAGTATTGTTCGAGAGAATAATAGCGATAGCCGTTAGTTTCAATTAATTCAGGAGAAAATATGTTGTTTTTTTCATAGTAAAATAAAGTTTGTTTAGATATCCCGAATAATTGCGCGAATTCGCCGATGGTGAAGTAGGAAGCAGCTTTATCAGACATCATAGTCCCCCAAACTCTACTATAGGTATATACTCATTATTGCCTTTGCTATAAGCCTTGTCAATGTAAGTTAGCAATGAATAGTTTTCACAAGAAACGATTTTTGAATGTTGCAAACGGGAACTTTGTATACTTTCTTGCTTTGAATTGTAAAGTGTGCTATGCTTTGCTTGTGAAAAAAGTTACAAAATAATATTTTGGAAATAGGCGCCGCAAGGCTTAATAGGGAAGACCGGTGAGAAACCGGCACGGTCCCGCCGCTGTAAGAGGGAGAGATTCTGCAATACGTCACTGGAGCGATCTGGGAAGGCGCAGAAAATCAAAGATCTCGAGTCAGAAGAACTGCCTATTTGACAATCACCGTTAGACCTGCGAGCGATGGGGAGGCGATTACCGGACTGCATCCGTTGCCCCGGCCTATTTGTGTTGGGTAAAGATTGCATGGTAGACGCCTTTACTGCTTGGCAGTAGAGGCGTTTTTAATTTCATAAGGATGAAATAGGCGCCGTAAGGCTTAATAGGGAAGACCGGTGAAAAACCGGCACGGTCCCGCCGCTGTAAGAGGGAGAGATTCTGCAATACGTCACTGGAGCGATCCGGGAAGGCGCAGAATATCGAAGAACTCGAGTCAGAAGAACTGCCTATTTGACAATCACCGTTAGACCTGCGAGCGATGGGAAGGCGATTACCGGACTGCATCCGTTGTCCTGGCTTTTTTGTGCTGGGAATTTTAGTTCGGCTAAACCGTTTTCGCCTTCGCAGTAGAGGGCGGAAGCGGTTTTTTATTTAAAGGGGGGGATGCCGGACAAGCATAGATGATTCTATGGGAACTATGGTTTTTAAGAGGAGGTTGTACAATGGAAAAAGTTGAAAAGTATGCTGGCGAATTGGTGCAAATTTTTTCGGAAAGTACAGAGTCGGCTTTGATTATGGGGGTTGTTTCGGTAAGCTTGCTGACGATAGTGATCGTAGTGTTGCAAGCGTTTTGGGTTATGCGTTAAAGGAAAAAAAGGGTAGCAAAGAGAGAAGTTAGAGCTTTTTTGCATTGACCGAGAAAGGATGCGTTATTCATGGAATATATGGTAACAACAAGAGACAATCAAGTAATCTTAACTTTGACAGGTAAACTATATGTTCATGATGCAGGTATTATTCGCGAAGAAATGATTGAGAAAATTGAAGCAGGCTACCATCAAGTCATTGTTAAGCTGGCAGGTCTAACCTACATTGATAGTGCTGGCTTAGGCGTATTGGTTACCTTGCACAAAGTGAGCCGGAAGCGGCATGGCTTGCTTGTCCTTACTGGAATGCAAGGCATGGTGAAAGAGCTTTTGAGAAGGACTCGTTTGGATAAAATCTTGCATTTGGAAGAAGCTGTATAATGTTGACTTTTTTTAGCGCGTTTGATAAAGTTGACAATAACAAGTGCATAGTGATGGAATAGGTGCCCGGAAGGGCTTAATAGGGAAGACCGGTGAAATGCCGGCGCGGTCCCGCCACTGTAATGGGGAGCAAATCCAAGAAATGCCACTGAGACGAAAGTCTTGGGAAGGTTTGGACGAGCGAAGATCCAGAGCCAGGAGAACTGCCTATTGGACAATCGCCATTTGACCTACGAAGGATGGGAAGGAGATTTTAAAACCGTTTGGTTTTGTTTTTGCCGTGGCCCCGTCGTTTTGACGGGGTTTTTATTTTTGGTTAATGGTTTGAAGTTTCTATGGGCTTGCTAGAAGTATAACGGGGGGCATACATATGAAAAAAGTAGTGGCATTGGCCATCGCAGGTATTGTTTTTTCTACGTCATCGTTGGCGTTAGCCGCGGAGCCGGAGTCGGAGTCTGGGATTAAACTCAGCGGCGACGTGACGGTAAAGTATGAAAAAGATACGAAGGACGGAGAAGCAAATGCTTCTGGTACCATGAGTTCGTTACGCTTAACAGGAGAAGCGGCATTGGGGAGCGGCTGGTCTGTATTCGCTCGCTTGGGAGCGCAATATGCTACGAATCCGGCCTTAGCGGACTACAATACAGATGGTTCGGTATATGGCGACAAAAAAACGGTAATGACCCTTGATCAGTTTGGCGTGACAAAACAAGCAGGAGATTTGGCATTTAAACTTGGGCGTCAAGATTTGACTATTGGCGCAACGTCGCTTCTTTACAGCCGCTCAGAGTCGAATATTGGGAAGCGGGCTTTTGTAGACGGGGTGACTGTAAATGGGGCCGCAGCGGGCTTGGACATCAACGCAGCCTTTGTACAAGAGGATAATGCCGGCGATGAAGACAACCGTATTTATGCGATTCGGACTGGCTTTCATCCCAATAAGCAGTTACAGTGGGGGATGACGTTAGGTCGCTATCAAGATCGAGTCAATGGAAATACGAACCATTGGGCGCTGGACAGCAGCTATCAACAAGGCAAGCATACCTGGACGGCAGAATATACGCAGTCCAATCGCAGCGAAGACAATCGCGCCTATGCGGTAACTTGGAATTATGGCTTTGATGATAAAACGTCAATGTATATTACTGCGTTCAAAGTGGAAACCAATGGAGATATGGGAAAACAAAGCGATTTTGACAACAACAACAAGGGCTTTTATTATGGCGTTAAACATCAATTAAACAAAGATAATTCGCTGGAATTGGTCTATAAAGATCAAAAGGAAGTGGACAGCGGTTTGAAAAACACAAAGCTGGAAGCTACATTTACTCATAGTATTTGAGGAGGCGCCGCTTGTTTTATAAGAAAGCAGCGATTCCTTGAAGAGAATAAACACTATATAAGGAGTGAGGGAATTTGAAAAGAAGTATTTTATGTTTGATGACGGCGGTTTTATTTGCCCTGATGGGAATGGCGACAAGTTTTTCCGTTTCCCAGGCAGCCGAGGCGCCAACTGTTAAAAAAGCCATTTTAGTAGTCAGCTTTGGTACAACCTATGCGGATACGCGCAAGGTTACGACCGATGCGGTGGAAGCGAAAATTAAGGCAGCTTTTCCGGAGTATGACGTGCGTCATGCCTTTACTTCCCGTATTATCATCAAAAAATTAGCGGAACGTGACGGACTTGTTGTTGATACGGAAAAACAAGCGTTGGAAAAGTTGAAGGCCGAAGGCTACAAAGAGATCGTGATTCAGCCTCTGCATGTGGAAGCAGGCGATGAGTATTCTAAATTGATGCGTGTTGTGGACAAGTACGAAAAATCCTTTGACAAGGTTTCTGTAGGTCGGCCGATTCTTTATTATACCGGTCAAGAAGGGGAAAAACCCGATGACTATGCTATCGCAATTAAAGCGTTGCAAGATCAATTGCCCAAATTAGGAAAAAATGAAGCCGTTGGCTTGATGGGTCACGGTGGTGTAAATCCTTCGAATACGGCGTATGCCGCTCTGCAACTAAAGCTTCAGGATGCAGGCTTGAAAAACGTCTTTGTTTTCACGGTGGAAGGGTATCCTACTTACGAGAATATGGTCACAGCGTTAAAGGCCAATAAAATTAAGAAAATCACGCTAATGCCCTTTATGCTGGTAGCTGGCGACCATGCGCAAAATGATATGGCAGGCGACGAAAAAGACTCTTTTAAATCGCAGTTGACTGCGGCAGGCTTTCAAGTAGAAGCGTATATTCACGGTTTGGGAGAAAATAAAGGGATTCAGGATATTTATGTACAGCATGTGAAAGACGCGATTGAAAATAATTATAAAGAACGTGGCAAGGATAAACCTGTAATTCCAGTTATTGAATAAATTGAATAGGCTATAAATGCAATAAAAGGCTGCCGCGAAAATCGGCAGCCTTTTATGCGTTCCTGCAGGTAAGGGAAAATAGAGTGTTGAGCTTATTGACGAATATGGAAATATTTTGCGGAGTTAACAAAAGTGAATGGCTGAAATCTAGGCTTAGGTTGACTTTTAGGGCTCTTTTTGTTACATTTAACATTGATAAAAGCATATTATTTGGAGCAGGTGCCCGGAAGGGCTTAATAGGGAAGACCGGTGAAAAACCGGCGCGGTCCCGCCACTGTAATGGGGAGCAAATCCAAGAAATGCCACTGGGGCGAATGCCTTGGGAAGGTTTGGAGGAGCGAAGAACCAGAGCCAGGAGAACTGCCTGTTTGACAATCGCCGCTAGACCTACGAAGGATAGGGAAGGAGATTTAAACAGGGTTCTGTTTATTTTCAATCCCGGTCATGGCGATCGGGATTTTTGTTTTTTGAAGACATTAAGAAAAAAGGAGCGACAATAAGGATGAGTTTGCGGGTGAAAAAAGCGCTGGCGTTACTTGCTACGGCCTGTTTAGTAACAACGGGCTTAGGAAGCGGCTCCATGAGGACGCAGAGAAAAAAAGCAATTGTAGTTACTAGCTTTGGAACTACTTTTCCCAAAACGCGTAAGGCTTGCATTGAGAGTGTTGAAAATGATATGCGAGAAATTTTTCCTGAGTATGAAATTCGTCGCGCTTTTACGGCTCGCCAAGTGATTGCGAAAATAGCGGCGGAAGAAAAGCTTCAGATAGATACGTTAGAACAAGCCTTAAGCAAGCTGAAGGAAGAAGGTTACCAGGAGGTGGTCATTCAGCCGCTTCATTTGACTCCTGGAGAGGAATACGAAAAGAAAATTTTAAGCGTGTATCGACAGTATGTTTCGGATAAGTCTTTTGACGTTCTTACTATAGGAAGGCCAATACTAATGTTTGACGGACAAAGAGGAATGCCGGATGACTTTACGGCGTTGGCGGAGGCGGTTGAGCAACAAATGCCCGGGCTCGCCGCAGAAGAAGCTGTTTTGTTCATGGGACATGGCTCCCCAAATCAGCCGAATCCGGCGTATGGCAAAATGCAGCGTGTATTGCAGGCGAGAGGTCACAAGGCCTATGTGGGAGTTGTGGAAGAAAACGATCATCCTAATTTTGAAGATGCGCTGGCGGAATTGAAAAAGAATCAGGTTAAGAAGGTTATCTTGATGCCGTTTATGTTGGTAGCTGGCGATCATGTGCAAAATGATATGGCTGGCGACGAGCCGGATTCTTGGAAGAATCTTTTAGAGAAGGACGGATTTCAAGTAGAAGTCGAACTAAAGGGCCTGGGCGAAAATGCGGCATATCGTTCCCTCTATATGAAACATGCTCGCGATGCGATTCGAGGGTTGTATCAACCGTAGTAACAGCGGCCGTGTTTTGTGAATAATAGAGATAAGACTTGACGATAAACGTCAAGGAGGAGAAAGGTTGGGTTGGCATGGAGCAAAATCGCCTGCTGGCGGCAGGAGGTGTTTTGCAGGTTAAAGCGGATTTGCTGCTTTGCCGCTTTCCACAGCGGCGTATCGCTTTGAGCACCTCTCAATATAACGGCGGTATTCAAGAGTTGTCCGCCGTATTCAACCATCGTTTGACCTTTTTTGCCGAGAGTGAAGCAACATTGCCTGGCGGCAGCTTGGACGGGTATTTGGCTTCTATTGCCGAACGCGAGGGACTACCAAAAGATGAAACTAGCGGTCTTTTAACGACGGCGCACATGGAGTGTATGTCCTACCAACGACGTTTTTATGAGGGGATTACAGTGGAAGCTATTGTGACTGCCGGAGTGGAGCATAATGCTGCTCGAGCCGGAGAGGATGCGCTTTATTGGGAACATCATGGAGAATATATTCCTGTTTCAGGAACCATTAACATTTTGCTTCTTGTAGAAGCGAATTTATCCCCGGGCGCTTTGGCTAAAGCATTGATTACGGCTACGGAAGCGAAAAGCGCAGCCTTGCAAGATTTAGAAGTGCGCAGTCCGTATAGTTTGCTTCCGGCAACTGGCACTGGAACCGACGGGATCATCTTGGTAAGTCACATGGCTGGAACGGCTTGTCGGGATGTAGGGACGCAGTCTAAATTAGGAGAAATGATAGCAGATGCAGTAAAGTCAGGGGTTAAAACAGCTTTGTTTAAAGAAGAAGGGTTAAAGGAACAGGCTCAATATTATTCCCCAAAAAATATTCGTTGCAGTCATAAAGCTTCTTGCAGATAACTTGCAGTTCATAAATAACATTTTGAAATGATAAGGTTGAGGTGCGGCACTAGCCGGGAAAGGAGTTAAAAATGGATTTGGAACGGATTTGGCAGTTGTTTCAAGCTGGAGGGATCGTAATGTACCCTTTGGTTTTTTGTTCGATTTTAGTATTGGCGGTGACTTTGGAGCGGCATTGGAGCTATAAAGAGGCGGAACAGTTTCGAAAAGGTAAGGATGAGTTTGTGCGAGCTTTGCTGGAGGGTCGCTGGCTTGAGCCGCAAGGGGCGTCAGGGCCGATTGCCAAACTGCTGAAAGATGCCTATAGCTGGCGAGGCCTGGAAACGTCCGTGCAACTGCAAATGTTTGAGAATACTGCGGCTTCCATTATGGGGCGTTTTCGGGAGCGTATTAGCTATTTGGAGACCATTGTAACCTTGGCGCCGCTTTTGGGCCTTCTGGGAACGGTAGTAGGAATGATTCAGTCCTTTCAGGTGTTGGCGGTGAAAACAGGGCAAATGCAGGCTATTACTGGCGGGGTAGGAGAAGCGTTGGTTGCTACAGCTACTGGCCTGTGCGTGGCTGTGCTGGCTTTGTTGTGCCACTCCTGGCTTTGTCAGCGCCTGGATCGTTTGGCAGGAGACTTGGAAGAATGCGGGGCCGCTCTTTTGACAGGATCTTCTTTTGCCGCGGGGAGGCGCAGCCGTGAAACTGCGTGACTGGAGGGTGAATCGTCAGCCTCGGCTGATGATTATTCCCATGATTGACATTATTTTTTTCCTCCTGGTCTTTTTCATGCTGAGCACCTTATATATGGTAGAGCAGAAAACGCTGCCAGTGCAGTTGCCGGCGGCGCAGGCGGCGCAGGCGGATATGAAAAAACAGGTGGCCGTTACGGTGACGGCTGAGGGGCAGACTTATGTGGACGAAGAAAACGTACCGCTGCAGCTTTTGGGAAAACGTGTTCAGTTAGAGATGTCTAGGCAGCAGGAAGTGTTTTTTGTCTTGCGCGCTGATAAGCGCGTGGAGTATGGCTGTGTAGTGGCTGTCATGGATGCCTTGAAAGCTGCCGGGGTGCAGCGCCTTAGCGTAGCTACGGAAGCAGGGGCTGCTCAGCCATGAGAAATCATTCAAAAAAAGCGCTGCTTGTAGCGGTAGGCGCACATCTTTTGATTTTGCTAGTGTTGGGATATGTCGGCATTTTTCCGTTGCCAGTGCAAGCTGCGGAAGAGTATTTGGAGCTTTCCCTGACGGCTGCGCCTTTGCCAGGGAATAATGCAGCAGCCTCGGCTATACCGGCGATAGCGGCGCCAAGCGCACCTGTTGCCAGGCAGCAGCAAGCTCAAGCGACAGCCAGTGCTGCCGCAGCGGTGCCGACCAATGCACAAGCGGCGCCTCAGGCTATGGGGAACGCAGCTGCGGCTGGTCCTTCCAGTGAGGGCGCGGCGGCTGGTGGAGGTTCGTCAGAGGGAGGAAGCCCGTCGGACGGACAAAGCGCAGGAACTGGTGCTGGCGGAGGCGGCGGGACAGCACCTGCTTCCGCTAGGGTGTTACCGCCGCGCATTTTACGGCAGACTGAGCCTTCCTATCCGGAATCTCTGCGTCAGCAGCGTATTGAGGGCCGCGTGGCGGTACGCATGCTGGTGTTGGAAGATGGAAGCGTAGGCGATGCAGATGTGGTATCTTCCTCGGGATATGGAGAAATGGATGCGGCCGCAGTGGACGCGGTTCGACAATGGCAATTTGTGCCGGCAAGGCATGAAGGCGGCGGCGCTGTGCGTTGCCGGACAACCTTGTCTGTTAGTTTTCGGTTACGCTGAGTTGACTTAAAACATTGCAATTATAGTAAAAAAATGTGATGTGTGATGGATTATTGCCTAAGTATTGAAAAGTGGGAATAATCCATGGAACTGTGTTGACTTTTTCAACTTATTTTGGTAAAGTCAATACTAACAAGTGAATATTTATGGAGCAGGTGCCCGGAAGGGCTTAATAGGGAAGACCGGTGTAATGCCGGCGCGGTCCCGCCACTGTAATGGGGAGCAAATCCAAGAAATGCCACTGGGGCGAAAGCCTTGGGAAGGTTTGGAGGAGCGAAGATCCAGAGCCAGGAGAACTGCCTGTTTGACAATCACCGCTAGACCTACGAAGGATAGGGATGGAGATTCAGACAGTTTTGTTTGTATTTCGATCCCGGCCTATGGCCGGGATTTTCTTTTCTGCACATACCAACAGCAGAAGCGATGAAACTTTTCTTTGATTCCACTTCTACATCCTAGGGATAGCTTAAAATTGAATAAAAGAAACAGGCGCCCGGAAGGGCTTAATAGAAAAGACCGGTGAAAAACCGGCGCGGTCCCGCCACTGTAATGGGGAGCGAATCCAAGAGATGCCACTGGGGCGAAAGCCTTGGGAAGGTTTGGAAGAGCGAAGATCCAGAGCCAGGAGAACTGCCTGTTTGACAATCACCGCTAGACCTACGAACGATGGGAAGGGGATTCGCCAAATAGAGTTTTTATTTGGTTGTAATTCAAAACATTCCATCGTTGTAGGTGGGATGTTTTCTTTTGTCTTAGACAGAAGAAAAAGTGGATCTTGAATCTTCCGTCTGGAGTGTGATGGGAGTTTTAAGATAGATTTATTTCATTGCTCACTATAAGTCTCGCATAGAGACGAGCCCCAGGGGTAGGGGCTTCTTTTTTCTAATCCAGGTAAAAGAGCAAACGCTTAGAAGCCTGATTTGATAGAACTGTTGGTGCTGTACAGAAGGGAGCGAGGGAAATGGCGGTAGAGCGTTCTTGTCAAGAATGGGAAGAGAAAAAAGCATTAATGCAAGGTGCGGCAGCTTTTTTTGCTGGAATACCAGACGTAAACTCTACCGAAAATGCCCCGCTTCAGTGTTATTTGCAAGCATGTTCTTTGCTGGAGCGCCAGGGAGTTGAAAGAAGTTGTACGCAAAAAGGATTTTTGCGTAGCAACGCTTTAAAAGAAACTGATGCTAGGAAGAAAATGGTTTTTCAAAACCAAAATTATTTTTGGGGAGATATCCAAGGGCAAGATGCTTTTGCTAGAGGATATCGCAGTGCTATGGCTACTTTATTCCAGCTTTTACCGATACCAAAGAGAAAGCAGAGCAAGGAAGCAAGGGTTGCTTTACTTGGCGGTTCACCTGCGTATGCAGGTGATTTGGTGCGTATAGTGCGTCTTCGCGAGTTATTGCGTCAAAAAAGTATTGTTGTAAAAGCGATACCGGGAATGGGAAGCTCTTTAGAAGAAATTGCCGAGTCTGTACAAGTTTCCTTGAATGTAGTTGTGCATAAAGAATTGGGAGCGCCAATGGCTCGTTATTTGCAGCGTGAATATGGAATTCCTTGGTTGTTGCTGCCTTTATTTACTAGTGAAGCACAGCAAATACAAAGTATTGAAAAGGCGCTGGAAAAGCCGCAACGGCAATGTAACTCTGCGGATCGAGAAGACTCTCCGGCTGCGCTGTCGCCAGTGGTTTTTTATATAGGATCTTGCCAAAAGGAGAATGATTGTGAAGCCCATAATCTTCAGCAGTAATATTGATCGTCAGTATCGCCAAATGCAACAAGCGTTACAGGAATTGCGCAGCGGTGATGAGACAATAAACCTAGGTCGTGTCGTGGATTTACATGAAAATTTACGATGGAATATAGAATGGCAGCGGCAGTTAGATAACTGCGGCTGCTTTATCTGTTCCTGGATGGGACATGGTAAAGAATGGGATTTTCTAAAAAAAACAATAGACTATTTAAAGTATCGAGGAAAAAAGTACATAGTTCTGCCGGCGAATCCTTTGGCGGAAGGTGGAGAAAAACAAGGGTTTGAAGAAGATGAGCAAACTCGTTTGCGGCGATATTTGACTTATGGAGGAAAAGAAAATTATTGCAATCTTTGGCTCTGGCTTCGCAATGTCGCTGAAGGTAACGGCGAGTTATGGAAGGAACCTGTGCCTCAGTCCTGGCAAGGAATCTTTCGTCCTGGTCAGGAAGGAACAATACAAGATATTGCAATTTACAAAGAGCAATTTTTACACGGGGCTAAATTAGTTGCGGGCGTCTTGTTTCCACGCGATGAGTGGGTTTGGCGCGATTTGCGGCATCAGGAAAGCTTGATTCGAGAGTTGGAGGCGCAGGGGCTGCAGGTCATTCCGGTTTTTAGCCATTGGGCCAAGAACGAGGCTTTAGGGGCGCCGGGCGTAGATGAGGCGGTACGGCGTTTTTTCTTTGATGCAACAGGACGCTGCTTAGTGGATGTTGTTATTAATTGCTTCAAGTTTTCCCTTACTGTTGGCCGTCCTGTGGATCCTTTGTTTTTACAGAAATTGAATGTGCCGATTTTACAAGGCGTTACCTTGCTGCAAACAGAGGAGAGCTGGGAGACAAGCGTAACCGGTCTAAACCCTGTAGAACTTTCTTGCTGTGTTGTGCTTCCAGAGTTTGACGGTGTGATTCATGGAGCGCCTCTGGCAGCGAAAAATCCAGCTGAAGACGGGGCAAGTCATTTTGAACCGATCGCGGAACGGTGCAAGGCTATGGCTGCCAGGGCGGCAAAGTGGGCTAGGCTGCGTCAGAAGAAGAATAGCGAAAAGAAAATTGCTATCATTTTTCATAATTATCCGCCCCGCAATTTCAATATCGGTACGGCGGAAGGCCTTGATTCTCCCGCAAGCGTACAGCGGCTGCTGGAGAGAATGGAGGCAGCCGGCTATCTAGTTGGCGAGTTGCCCGCGAATGGGGCGGAGCTGCTGGAAGCCATGCTGGCCCAGGCGACCAATGACGGACGTTTTTTGACAGACAAACAAAAGAAGACTGCTTTGGGCTGGGTTGAGTCAAAACGGGTTCAAGAATGGGCGAAACAGTGGCCCCAAAAAGTGCGGACGCATATGAAGGAAAGCTGGGGAGAGGCTCCGGGAGAAGCCTTTTGTTATGAAGAAGGCTTGCTGGTGCCTGGTTTACGCCTGGGTAATGTGGTGGTTACGGTTCAGCCGCCGCGAGGCTTTGAAGGAGATCCGGGGAAACTGTATCATTCGCCGGATTGTGCGCCTACCTATCATTACTTGGCCTTTTATCGCTGGCTGAAAGCGGATTTTCAAGCGGATGCGGTGGTACATATTGGCACTCATGGCTCGTTGGAATGGTTGCCAGGCAAGGGCGCGGGACTGAGCGAAGCGTGCTATCCGGATTTGGCATTGGCGGACTTGCCGAATGTATATCCGTACTTGATTACGGTTATTGGCGAAGGCGTACAGGCTAAACGGCGCAGCGCCGCCTGCCTAATCGGGCATTTGCCGCCGCCCATGGCTAGGGCGGAAGCGTATGAAGAACTGGAAGAATTAGAAAAAATGCTCGAAGAGTACCAGCATTTCCTAACCTTTCAACCGGAACAGGCGGAGGTAGCGGCTGGACGAATTCGGGAAAAAGCGGCGACTGCATCCTTGGAAAAGGAAGTGCCGCCGGAGGCGGACTTTTCAGCTTATGCTTTAAAGCTGCACGCCTATATTTCAGATATTAAAAACATGTCCATTCGTACAGGTTTGCATATACTCGGGCAGGCGCCGCAGCAGGAGACTCTTCTTGGCTACTTGCTGGCGCTGACTCGCGTCGAGCAGGCGGAGCAGCCTTCTTTGCCGAAACTGCTGGTTAACATCCGCGGCTATGAGTATGAGGCTTTGCTGGCGGCAAGCGGCGTGCTGACGCCAGACGGCCTGCAAACGCAGGGGCGGATTTTGGATGAAGTGGAAGAAGCGGCCAGGCGTTTTATCGGCATTTTGCAAGCCGGGAATTTTAATGAAGCGGCGCGGCGAAGCGCGGTGGCTAGTATTGGCGATTGTGATGCTTTGTTGCGGGAACAGCTGGCAGGGTTAGCGGAGCATATTTGCGAAGTGCTGGTTCCGGCATTGCAGGCGACAAGTCAGGAAATGGGCCATTTGCTGGACGCTTTATCCGGCTGTTATGTAGAGCCGGGCCCTGCTGGCTCGCCTACCAGCGGTATGACTGACGTACTGCCCACAGGGCGCAATTTTTATGGCGTCGATCCAAAGCTGCTGCCCTCCCCGGCGGCGTGGGAGCTGGGCTGCCAACTAGGTGATGGCGTGATTGCCCGTTACATTGCGGAAGAAGGGCGGTATCCGGAAAATATCGGCATGATTTTTTGGAGCGGCGCCAATATGCGCAGTCGAGGGCAATGCATTGCGGAATTTCTTTACTTTTTAGGAGTGCGGCCGGTTTGGCAAAAAGGAAGTCAGCGGGTCATTGCCTTGGAAGTGATCCCACTGGCGGAATTGAAACGTCCGCGCCTGGACGTAACCGCCCGCATCAGCGGCATGTTTCGCGATGCCATGCCGGTAGTGGTTCAATGGATGGATGAAGCCGTTGCCATGGTGGCTGCCTTGGAAGAAGACGCCGAGGATAACTATGTGCGCAAGCATGTGCAGCAGGATGCCGCGCAGCTGGCGGTAAACGGTGCTGCGCCAAGCGACGCTTGGCGTCAGGCGAGCTTTCGTATTTTTGGCTGTCCGCCGGGCGCCTATGGCGCCGGTGTGGGAAGCGTCATTGAAGAGCGCAACTGGGAGTCGGTAGACGATTTAGCGAAAGCCTATGTGCGCTGGGGCGCTCATTCTTATGGCGCAAAAGCTCAGGGGGATTTCGTGCCTGCCTTGTTTGCGCAGCGCTTGCAGACGCTGGATGTAACGGTGAAAAACGAAGACAATCGGGAAGTCAACATGTTCAATTCGGATGATTTCAACTCCTATCATGGCGGCATGATTGCCGCTGTTAGGTCGCTGAAAGGGGAAGCTCCCCGCTCCTATTGCGGCGACACCTCGGATCGCGGCCAGGTGAAGGTGCGGTCGCTCCAGGAGGAAGTGAAGCGTCTTTTTCGCGGTGAGATGGCGAATCCTAAATTTATTGAAGGTATGAAACATCACGGTTATAAAGGCGCAGCGGATTTAGCCGGCTTGGTTTCTCGCTGCTTGGGCTGGGATGCCACCAGCGCGGTCATGGAAGACTGGATGTATCAAACTTTGGCGGAAAAATATGCTCTTGACGCGACTATGCAGGAATGGATGAAAGAGGTCAATCCGTGGGCGTTGGAGCGCATTACGGAGAAACTCTTGGAAGCGTCACAGCGGCAGTTGTGGCAGACAGACGAAGCCATGCTGCAGCAGTTGCGCCGGTTGCAGTTGGATATTGAAGGAGACCTGGAGGAACGAAGCGATGCATAGCTGGCAAGGCTGCCGCGTTTTGATTTTGGAATTGACAGGGCAATGTAATTTTGCCTGCCGCTACTGTTATGCCGCCGGGAAAAAGCCGTTGTCCATGCCGCTGGCGGTCGCTAAGCAGGCGGTAGCCTCCGTAGCGGCATCACAAGAATCACAAGAGCCATTTTTAGTGCAGTTTACAGGAGGAGAGCCGCTGCTGGCGGCGGAGGTGCTGCTCAAGACGGCGGCCTGGATTCGGGATCGAAAATGGCCGGCTGTGCTGCAGGTGCAGACAAATGGCTCGCTCCTTACGGCGGAGCTAGCGAAAAAGCTGCGTCAATACGGAGTCGGTGTGGGGGTTAGTGTGGACGGCAGGCCTACGGTTCACGATCAAATGCGCTGCTTTCCGGACGGCAAAGGAACTATGCAATCCGTGGCTTTGGGTATGAAGAATTTGGCGGAAGAAAAATGCGGCGCAGGAGTTACTTGCGTGGTTACGGCGGAAAATGTTCTTAAGCTGTCGGAGACGGTTGATATGGCGTGCTACTTCGGGTGCGCGCGCTCGTTAGGCTTTGATCTGCTGCGTCCAAGAGGCAGAGGCGATCAGGTGCAAGCGCCGCAAGCGGCGCAAGTGGAGCAAGGCTTTTGGCAGGCGCTGGAGAGAAATGAGTTTTGGCGCAAGGCTAACGGGGGGGCTCTGGAGATGGCGCAAGTCGCCAGAGTCGATAAATTGCAGCAAAGCAAGCTAACCTGCTTTGGACACTGTCATGCGATGACTGGCGAAGCCTTGTATGTGGCTGCAGACGGCTCGCTATACGCTTGCGCCTCGTTGTCTGGGGATGCGCATTTTTACCTTGGGCGCGTAGAGGAAGGACCGGAGGCGCTTTTACGCAAGCGCGCGGCGGAACGAATCTGCGACGGTATGGCTATGTGTCGCAATTGCCAATGGCTGCCGCATTGCGGCGGCGGCTGTTTTTCCAGATGGTACGATGCACAAGGAGTGCCGCAGAACGTCGAAGGGGAATGTGCGTTGAAACGCACGGCGGCGCGCTGGTGGCTGCAAGAGCATAAGCAATAAAGATAGATGGAGGAGTTAACTATGAAACGAACCCAAGTATATCCTTTTAGCGCTATTGTCGGGCAGGAGGACATGAAGCTGGCTCTGCTTTTAAATGTGGTGAATCCGGCATTAGGGGGCGTATTGGTTAAAGGGGAAAAGGGAACTGCAAAGTCAACGGCCGTACGGGCCTTGGCGGCGCTCTTGCCGGCTGTTGAAATGGCGGCTGGCTGTCCTTTTCATTGCGACCCGACGGATGCGGGACGCTTATGTGACGCTTGTGCCGCCAAACTGGCGAAGAATGGCGCCCTTAGCGGCGTTTCAGGCTTTATGCGTGTCGTGGAACTGCCTGTGAGCGCTACGGAAGACCGGGTAGTGGGGACCTTGGATATGGAGTACGCCATCAAAGAAGGGGAAAAGAAATTTGAACCCGGCATTTTGGCGGAAGCCAATCGCAATATTTTGTATGTTGATGAAATCAATTTGCTTGACGATCATGTAGTGGATGTTTTGCTGGACGCCGCGGCGATGGGCGTCAATACGGTAGAACGCGAAGGCGTTTCTTATTCGCATCCGGCCCGGTTTGTGCTGGTTGGTACGATGAACCCGGAAGAGGGGGATATTCGCCCGCAGCTTTTGGACCGTTTTGCGCTGTCTGTGGAAGTGGCTGGCGAAAATGAAGCTTCTTCTCGGGTGGAGGTCATTAAACGGCGCATGGCTTACGAAGCGGGGCCAAGGGAATTTCGCGGCGCTTGGGAGGCGGCGGAAGAGGAATTGGCGCGGAAAATTACCGCCGCGAGGAAGCTGCTGCCCCAGGTAGCGATTGAGGATGAATTGCTCTTGCGGGTAGCCGAGGCTTCCTTAAAGTTGGGCGTGGACGGACATCGGGCGGATATTACGGTCATTAAAACGGCTTTAACTTTGGCGGCCCTGGAGGAGCGTAAGGAAGCCACGCTGCTGGATGTGCGCCGCGCGGCGTCTTTGGCTTTGCCGCACCGCATGCGGCGGCGGCCTTTTGAAGAAGCGAGCCTTTCAGTTCAGGTACTTGATGAACTGTTTGGCGCAGCAGAGGAGAATGGAACATGCGCAGCGGCGGAGTAATGCCTTTTTCGGCCATTGTGGGTCAAGAACAGGCTAAAGAAGCGCTGCTTTTGGCTGTGGTCAATCCCGCAGCCGGAGGGATTTTGCTTTCAGGGGATAAGGGCAGCGCAAAATCGACCTTGGTTCGCTCTTTAGGAATTTTGGCCCCGGAACTAGGCTTGCGTACGCTGCCCTTACATATTACGGAGGACCGACTTTTTGGCAGCCTCGATTGGGAAACAGCCTTGGAGACGGGGAAAGAACGGCTGCAAAAAGGCCTGTTGACGGAAGCGGACGGATGTGTGCTGTATGTAGATGAAGTGAATTTACTGCGCAGCGAAGTGATTGGTCCGCTGCTGGACGCCGCATTGTCCGGTTGTGTGCGTATTGAGCGTGAAGGCTTGTCCCAGGTGAGTAAAACTTCGTTTTGTGTGGTAGGTACTATGAATCCGGAAGAAGGAACCTTGCCTGACGCTCTTTTGGATCGTTTTGGACTTATGGTATCCATAAGCGCGGAAAAGGAGGCCCCTTTGCGCGCGCAAATCGTCAAACAAGTGCTGCGCTGGGAGCGGGAACCGGAGCAAGTAGCTGAGGCGTGGGAAGCTGAGGAAAAATACTTGCGAGATAAAATATTGCAAGCTAAAGAATGCGTGTGTCAGGTCGAAGTTTCCGCGGCAATGATGGAATTGGCGGCGGCGTGGTGCTCGCAAGGACATTGCGCAGGACATCGGGGTGAGTTGTTTTTACTGGAAGCGGCTAAGAGCGCCGCTGCATTAGATGAGCGTTTATACGTACTGCCTAAAGACATGGAAAAAGCGGCTCTCTACGTATTGCCGCATCGAGTGCGGCAGCAGCAAGAACCGCCTATGTCGGAAGAAAACCAGGAGGATTCGCAGCAGGAGGAAGAACCGCCGGAAAACGAGCAAAGCGAGCAGGATGCTCTGCAGCAGCCGCAAGAGCCGGAAATAGACGCAGAAAAGCCGGCGGAAAATGAAAACCAGCAAGACGAAACGCCGGAAAACGAGCAAAAGGAGCAAGAAAAACCGCCAGAGCCGGACTCGGAGCCGACTCCTCAGGAAAAAGTGGACTTACCGCTGCCTAAGGGTTTAATGCAGATGAAATTGGAAGAGACCATGGATCACCGCGAACGGGCTGGTAATGGCAAGCGCAGCCGTACTCGTTCCTCCTTGAAGCAGGGACGGTATGTGCGGGCCATTTTTCCTAACGGCAAGGTCAGCGATCTGGCTTTTGACGCAACCTTGCGTGCGGCTGCGCCTTGGCAGAAAAAAAGAGCGTCTCAAGGCGTAAAGCTGGTGATAAAAACGGAGGATTTACGCCAAAAGGTGCGGGAAACACGCGTGGGAGGCGTTTTCTTTTTTGTAGTTGACGCCAGCGGTTCGATGGGGGCCAAAAAGAGAATGGCGGCGGTCAAAGGGGCGATTATATCATTTTTACAGGATGCCTATCAAAAACGGGACCGTGTTGCTCTTGTCGCCTTTCGCCGTCATGAGGCGGAAGTGCTTTTGCCGGTAACACGCAGTTTGGATTTGGCGCGAAAATGCTTGCAGCAGCTGCCTACAGGAGGCCGTACGCCATTAGCTGCGGCGCTGGAGACAACGGCCCGGGAGATTGAGTGTTTGCGTTTGCGGGAAAAAGAATCCAGGCCTGTTGTTGTTTTGGTTACAGACGGGCGCGCTAACAGCGGCGGCGCAGACCCTGTGCAAGAAGCGCGGGACGCTGCGGAAAAACTGGGAAATCAGGACATTCCCGCCTTGGTGATTGATACGGAAGAGGATTTTGTCCGCATGGGCATTGCTAAAGAAATCGCTTTGCGGCTGCAGGGAACCTATCGTCCGCTGCGGTCCATCGAAAGCGACGGCTTAGTGCGTATTCTTCGGGGCTGGCGGGCGCAGTGCGAAGCCGGCGGCGCAAGATGATAGGGATTGATTAGCCTTTTCATGGAAATTGTTGTTATTGTGGCGAAAGCTGCGTAAAAAAATAATAAGAAGTACATAGAGGAGCTGTGTGTAGTGAAAAAAGAAAATTTAGCAAGACATAAGAAGCGGTTGTGGGCGTGTTTACTGCTGAGTTCGCTGTTGGTGGGCAGTGCGGCGCAGTCGGCTTGGGCGGCGGAAGCGTCTAAACCGGGTTCGGAGCCGAAAGCTGCGGTGGAGACCGAGGAGTTTGCCCTGGAAGAGGTGACCGTCACGGCGTTGCGTTATAAGTCCAAAAACTTGGAAACGCCAGCCGATGTCAGCAGCTACAGCCGGGAGCAGCTTAAAGCCACTGGAGCGACCAATTTGGCGGATGCTTTGAAGTATTCCACCGGACTGATTTATAGCTCCATGGGGCCTCATGGGCAGTCTTGGGGAAATATGACCAGTAAAATCATTATTCGAGGCGTAGAAAGCGGCACCTTGGTTATGATGAACGGCGTTCCCATCAACATGAATGGGTATTATCATTTAGAGAGCATTCCGGTTGAACAGGTGGAGCGCGTAGAGGTGCTGAAGGGCGGCGGCTCCGTTCTTTATGGAAGTGAGGCGCTTGGGGGCATTATTAATATTATTACGCGCGAAAAAGTGCAAAACAGCGTTACTATTTCTGGAGGCAATGACGGTCAAAGCCATAGTATGTCCTTGCAAGCCGGTAAATCCAGCTTTAATGTTTCCTTCGGCAAAACCAATGAAAGCGGTGTGATGACAGATCCCAAGGCTAATGCTACCTATGGGACTACCGGCGGCAGCTATTACACTGCTTTTGGGGACGCTACCAAAAACAATGTAAACTGGCATTATAAATTTGATGATCATTTTTCCGCTAATTACTCCTATGGGAAAGATGACTATTCTGTACTATATAAAAAAGTTGGCGATGATTCGTTGCTGCGTTCCAGCGATTACATCGATGAATCGCATCGCCTGCAGTTGGCGTATGATAAGAACGGCTGGAGCAGCAAGGCGTTCTTTAATCGTCAACATGTGGATCAGCGGGGCACCGAACCGGCTTTAGCGAATAAGCATGATTGGACAGATACCACGAATACCGTATATGGCATAGATACGCAAAAAACCTGGCAGGCCGGGGGGGCTACCTGGCTTGCAGGAACAACGGTGCAACGTGAATCGTACAATGATTTTGGGCAAACCTTGTCTGGCAATAAAACGGCTAGAACTTTAAAAGCGCCTTATACAAACGGGCCGCATGACCGTAATCATTACGCGTTGTATATGCAATGGGATAAAGAACTGAGCAGTAAAAACCGCCTGATTATCGGCGCTCGCGAGGATGTTGTAAAAACAGGCGAAGGACAGCGCTTTGACGCTCTTTCTCCGCAACTGCAGTTTTTACACCGCTTAGATGAAAATCGCTCACTGTATTTAAATGCCAGCAAATCTTTCCGCATGCCTAATTTTACTGCATTGTATAAAACAAGCAGTGATAATTTTATATCCAATCCGGATTTGAAACCGGAAACAGGACTCAACCAGGAAGTAGGGTATAAATACGAAAAAGGAGACGTAAAGTGGAAGGTTGCGGCGTTTCGCTTGGAAGTTGACGATCAAATCACTTGGAAAAAAATAGTTTCAGGGGGCTCTACCTATTATGTAGCGCAAAATGTTTCAAAGTTTCGTAATAGCGGTATCGAAGCTAGCTATGATCATAAATTGAGTAAGCATTGGAGTTATTCTTTTGGAAGCAGTTTTGGTAATCCGGAACAGCAGGAAAGCGATGGCGGCGCTTGGACCAGGACGCTGGGACGCATGACCTTTAATGGCGCATTACACTATATGAGCGGCCCTTGGACGGCGGATTTGAGCGCGATGTATTATGGCGATCGTGTAGATAGTGATGGAGTGGATCGTAGTGCGATGATTCCTGTTTCTCTGCATGTAGGCTATAAATTGAAAGAAAATCGTACCCTGACCTTTGATGTGGACAATCTGCTCAACCGGCGTGATGTTACAACGAACAGCAGCGCCTACTATATGCCGGAACGCTCGTTCCGTCTGGGCTTGACGGCTACTTTCTAACGTGAATAGGTGAATGATGAAATGTAAATGGAAACGAAGCAGAACGAGGCTTAGTATAGGTACTTTAACAGGGCTACTTTTATTTGCTTTCAGTACAATGGCAGTTCAGGCGCAGGTGCGTTTGAACTGCCAATTTCCCTATGTGCTGGGAGCGGGAAAAGCGAAGGAAACCTTGCAGCCAGGGGAACGCGCTTATTTGCTGTTGTCTGTGGAAAATCTTGAAAGTGCGAAGGTGACGACTCCGTTACAGGTGGAGCTGCCGTCCTGTTTACAGCCTGACGAATGGGAGGGGCCATGGCAGCAGCAGGGAAATGTCTGGCGCACGGAAGTTCCTCTGGAAGAGGGCTTTGACCAAAAATTCTTCTGGCTGGGGGTAAAGGCAGCGGCTGACGCGCCGCAGGGACCGGCCGCAATTTACCTGGAGGCGGACGGGAATAGGCTGTCCAGGCAGATTGCGATTGCTTCCGGCGAGGGAGCAGGGGCTTCGTTAGAAATAACCGACGTGAATTTGCCGTTAGATCGGGATGGACACCGGGATGCGCGCAAGAAATCCCGCGCCGTTGTTCTTCGGGATCGGGAATGGGATTATTGGAAAAATTTATTGCAAGGAAAAGGCGCGTCCAATCAGGAAGTGGAAGCCATTCATCCTGTGACTCATGCAGCGCTGACGATCTCCAATCCCCGCGGTGTTCAAGGTCTGGGGCTTGTTACGCTGCAACTGGCGGATGTTCACACAGGTAATCCTCTGCCCGGCTTTTTCACGCCGGGAACCTCTGGCGAAGAGAAGGAAGGCGGCGCTATGGCAGGGGATGAAGATGGACTGCATGCCATGATTGCCTTAGACGGTTCGGGGCATCAGACCCTATTGCTGCCAATCTATGCAGACGAAAGAAAGCTGCGCAATGGCGCGTATTTGCTGCAGGCGCAGATTACTATGCCAGACAGTGAGACCATCGTGTGGAGTGGACCGGTGGAAATGGTAAAACAGGACGCCAGAGCCCCCTGGGTCACTTTGGCAGCGGCGTTGCTGGTCATGGCGGCCTTTATTTGGGGCGCTTTTCGTCTCCGCCCCCTGCTGGCGTCGATGAAAACGCGTTGGCTGGCGACGGTGGCTCTTTTTGGAGCGGCCGCTTTTGCGGTGGTCAGCGTGCCTACTATTTTGTTCGGTGAAGTGCTGCATGTATTGCTGGGACCCTTTTCTTTCTTGGTAACCGGTTTGTTTTCCGGTATTGTCTTGTATATGCTGCTGGCGGCCTTGGCGGCGCTGATTCCAAGACCAGGCGTTTTGGCGCTGGCGCTATTGGTGCGGATTCTTTTAGGCATGTTGGCGTTTGGCCAGATGTCGCCTATCAGCTTTTTATCTTTTGGTATGCATGCGCTCTTGCTGGAAACCTTCTTTTACAGCGCTGGATTGTATCGTTATCTGGAACAAGTGAAAGGCGGAGCGCCTTTCCAGGTCAGAAAGGCGGTGGAAATTGCTGTCGCCTGCGCTGTAGCCGATGGCGCAGCGACGTATGTAAGTTTGCAGGCCATGTGTCTTTTATATCGCTTGTTTTATGCTGAATGGTATATTGCGCTGCTGGTTGGCGTAAATGGTTTACTGTATACGGCGATTGGCGCCTGGAGCGGTATTCGTTTAGGACGGAAATTGATTCGCGTGGGAGGAGATTAAACGATGAAGCCGTTGCTTCGCTTAGAGCATGTTACTTATACCTACCCGCGGCGCAATAAGCCCAGCCTAGAGGACATTAATCTGGAAGTTCACGCAGGGGAGCTGCTGCTGTTAGCCGGAGAAACCGGCTGCGGCAAAAGTACGCTGCTCCAAGTGCTTAATGGCCTCGTGCCGCAAGAGAGCGGCGGCAGGCTGCAGGGCAAGGTATTCTTGGATGGACAAGAGGTAAGCGAATGGAGCGTAGGCGAACGAAGCCAGCTCGTAGGCATGGTGTTTCAGTCTCCCGATGATCAGCTGATTTCTTCGTCAGTACAGGAAGAAGCGGCATTTTTCCTGGAAAACCTGGGCGTTGGTTTTGAGGCGGCGGCTTTAGAAGCGTCAAAAGCATTGCTGCAGGTGGGGTTGGAGGGACTAGAAAAGCGCAGCGTACATGCTTTGTCCGGCGGTCAAAAGCAGCGTTTGGCTGTGGCTTCCGTACTGGCGGCGCAGCCGCGAATTTTGGCCTTGGATGAGCCAATCAGTCAGCTTGACCCGCAGGGAGCGACGGAGCTGCTGGAGGTGCTGCAGGCGCTTTTGCGCCGCCGCAATACAGCGATGGTGTTGGTGGAACATCGTCTACATGAAGCCTTGCCCTTATGTACTCATATTGCCATGATGCAAGAGGGAAGAATCGTTTGGCAAGGCACTAGGGAGGAAGCGCTGATGGAGGCGGAACGTTTTGACCGCTATGGGCTGCGCTTGCCCCAAACGGTGGATGTTTGCCGCAGTTTAGGCGTTCCGGCTGTACTGGAAGTAGAAGAAGCGGTGCGATGCATTCAAGAAGCATACCTTATGAAAGCTGGGGGTGAGACATTGCCGCAGCCAGCGTCTGCGGCAATAGAGCCTTTTCCTGTAGTAGAAGCCAAAGCTCTTTCTTACCGTTATGGCCGTCGTCAAAGCTTGGTATTGCAGGATTTGAATCTGCAAATTGAAAAGGGTGAGTTTGTGGCGCTTATGGGCTGCAATGGAGCGGGAAAGTCGACGCTGTTGCACCTGATAGCCGGTTTGCAGGCTCCCGCTGAGGGAGAAATTCTGGTTCAACGCAAAGCGCCGCGAGTAGGTGAAGGCCTTGTAGGGATGGTGCTGCAAAATCCGGATTTTATGCTGCTCGAAGAAACGGTGCGAGCGGAAGTGGCGGGGCCTTCCGGGAAGCTTTCGCCATGGCAGCAGCGAATGCTTGCTAGACTGGGCTTGACGGGGCTGGAAGAAGAATTTCCTTTGGCCTTGAGCAAAGGGCAGCGTCTGCGGGTTGCTTTGGCGGCGGTGCTGGGGCGTGAACCGGCGGTGCTGCTTTTAGATGAACCGACAACCGGGCAGGATATTGCCCATATTCGGGATATTGTTACACTGCTGCAAGAGTATGCGGCCGGTGGCGGTACGGTTATTCTATGCACCCATGATACGGAAGCGGCTGCTTGTTTTGCGCAGCGCGTAGTGGTGCTGAACGAAGGAAAAGTGTTTCTGGATGGTACGCCTGCTGCTGTTTTTAGTCAGCCTCTGATTGCGTCTGCCGGTCTGCGCGCTCCGGCGGCGCTGCTTTTGGCGCAGAAATTGTATGGCGGCAAGCATGTGACGGTAGAGGAGGTGGTGGCGCATGTACGACAGTCAAATATGGGAAGCGACGCCAGGGCAAACGCTGCTGCACCGGCTAGATGCCAGAGTTAAACTCTGTTTCTTAGGCTGCTGCGCTCTTTTTGTGATTGTTGTGGAAAGCGGCAAATCTTTGTTTTGCTTGTTTTCTTTTATTCTATGTCTTCACGTAATGGGACGCATGTCCTTAGAAAGGTGGAAGCTTTTATCTCTCTTTGTCCTTTTGGGCATGTGGGGGACGATGATGAGCCAAGCTTTGTTTTACAATCAAGAACCGCGCACTATCTTAGCCTGCCTTGTGCCGCCATTGACTCCACTTGTTGGCGCCCTTACGGGAGGCGTGTTTGTATATCGGGAAGGCATTGAATATGGCGCTGTGCAAGCGTTGCGGTCCGGCAGCATGATGGCGGCAGGGCTGCTTTTGGTTTGGACTTCAGATTCCCGCAGTCTTTTGCGCAGTTTAATGGCCTGGAAGCTTCCTTATGAGCTTTCGTTTATGCTGACAACGGGCTTGCGTTTTCTGCCGGTTTTGTTTCAGGAAACGGCGATTGTTTTAACGGCGCAGCGGCTGCAGGGAGAAGGTGTGCTGCGCTGGTGGCGGCCTGATGAAATAGTGCCGTTAGCCAGAAAAACGCTGTTTCCGATTTTGGCGAGAACCCTGCGGAGAGCGGCTACGCTGGCTGCTTCGGCAGAAAGCCGGGGTTTCGGGCGCAAACAGCGTCTTAAGGTAACGCTGCCGCTTCCAAAATGGCAAAAGCGGTTTTGCTTGTTACTGCTCTTTTTGATGGTTCTGTTGGTTGCTTTCAAAACACTGTCCTTGCTGGCTTTCTATGGGGTTTACTATGGTTCCTGGTGCCAGCCGTTGTATGATGGCATGAAAGGATGGCTATAACGGTATGAATGACAGGTGGCGCGAAAAAGTTAAAGCAGCGGTGATTATTGCGCTGCTGTTTATAACCGTATTCTTTTTGGGACGATACATCTTTCAGCAAGCAGGCGACGGAACCAATAAGGACAGCTTTCTTAAGACAAGCACTGGCTTATATCAGGTAGTGGCGGAGGTTCCCTTGGGGCAGGTGGAAGTGTACAATTACCAGCGCATGGGCTTTACAAAAGGCTTTGTATGCTTTTCTCAGGACGGGGCCGCTTTGGCGGTTGGTACGGAAAACAGCGAGCTTCTTGTGCTGGAGAGTGAGATGGGAAAGCTAAAGTGGCGCAAGCGCAGCGGTAACGGAAAGATCAGCGCCCTCGCTTTTAGTCGGGATGGGCGACGCCTATATGTCGGAGAAAACGGTCCTCAAGCAGATTTGATTTGCTTGGACGCGCAAACAGGTGAGGAGCTTTGGCGTCGTGGTTCTGCTAAAGAACTGGGTTCTGGATTGAACGACAAAACCTACCCTGGAATTGTCTGCATTCGGGAGTCAGACGCCGGGACTGTATATGCGGCGGGGCAGCGAACGATACGTTCTGCGGAACGGTATGAGTATCGAGGGCGTTTATATGCGTACACGCCGGAAGGCGCTTTGGCGGGAAAATTTCCGCAAGAGCGTAATTTGGACGCTTGGGTAGGCTGGATGAGCGTTTCTGCGCAAGGACAGGTGTTTTTCGGGACGGCCAATTGGGATGCTAAGCTGCAGTGCCAGGATAATCAATCCATCTATAAATTGGACGCGGGTCTGCGACAAGTATTGTGGAGCGTGGCTATGGCGCCGGTTCCTCCTTACGAAAGAACTACGCTGCGCTCCAGTCCGGAAGTGACCGAGGATGGAAAGTGGGTCGTTTCTTTTGCCAGTGATGGCAGGGCGTTTTTGCACCACGGTGAAGACGGAACGCTTGTTTGGAGAAGAACGCTGAGTAGGCCGGAGCTTGTAAACGGTATCTATGTCAATGCCACAGGACTATACGGGCAGGCAACGGCAGACCGCTTGGTATTTACAACTGGCAATACCTATAACCGGGCAAATTGGCAGATGACTACGCCCATGGAGCATCCTAGCTCTAATTGCGTCTTTTTGTTTGATTATCAAGGACGGCTGATCGGAAAAAAAGAGCTGGGCGGCATGGCGGAGCAATTGGCGTTATCCGAAGGGGCTGTGGCGGTGGCGGTGGGACGAAATAGCCGCACGAAAAATGCGGCTGTGCATGGCTTAACCTTGCTTTCTCTTCGCGACGGAAGCGTGCTTGATCGCTTGGCTTTGGAAGGGCCTTGCGCAGGAGCGGCAATTAGCAAGGATGGGCGCTTTGCAGCTGCCGTGGAAGCGCCCCTGCAATTGGATGATGGAACGATTATGGGAGAATATAGGCTGATAGTCATAAAGAAAACGGCGCAGTAGTGTGATATAATAAGAAACAAATTTCAAAAAGGTAAGTGAACTATGCCATGAAGAAAATTATTATTTGTTTTTTAGCATTCTTTCTTTTTACGGTTTCCGCTGCTGCACAAGGAGACGAGGTGCGATTTATTGATGTTGATCAGTATTTGGCGGCTAAGGACAATGTAATGCTTCTTGACGTACGTTCCGTAAAAAGCCGAAGCCTGAGTCGGCAAGAAATACCAGGCGAAACGTGGCTCAATCCGAAAAACGAGGAAGCTTTGGAATCGTTTTTGAAGACGGCTGATACGGAAAAAGCCTATGTTATCTTTTGTTCTTGCCCGGAAGATAAATACAGCATACGCATTGCCCAGGTCTTGGCAGACTGTAATTTTGAGAAGGTTTTTGTCTTGAAGGACGGCTGGGACGCTTTACGAAGAGAAGAGGATATTGAAAAGGTGAATATCGAGCAATAAGAAGTATAGGAAGAGAGGGAGCTGAAACGATGCAAGTAAGCCCAATCGGCATTGTCCATTCTACTTTTTGTGAGCCCGAAGGAACGCCCATTCAAGCGGCAGCCGCCATTGGCAGCAAGGCTATTATCGAAGTATATGATGAGTATATGGAAGGGCTAAAAGATATAGACGGCTTTTCTCATTTGATTTTGCTATATCACTTTCATCAAATAAAGAAGGCGAAATTAACTGTAAAGCCGTTTTTAGATGATCATACGCACGGGATTTTTGCTACGCGTTCGCCTGCGAGACCGAATCCTATCGGCTTTTCGGTTGTTCGTCTCAAGATGGTTGACGAAAACCTTCTTTATGTTGAAGATGTTGATATTTTGGATCAAACTCCTGTATTGGATATAAAGCCTTATATAGGTGAATTTGATCATAGAATAACTGAAAAAATCGGCTGGTTTCAAAAATCCATACATAAAATGCATGAGGTAAAAGATGACGGACGGTTTAAGGGCTAAATCCGCATTTTGACTGCAGGGCAAATCGCCATAAGGAGATCTAGAGAAACACTAGCTAGGTTTCTTTATGGCGATTTTGTATTTCGTGGCCTGAATTTGAATGATAGTTTTAACTTTGTGATCAAATTCAATGCTGCTATTGTGCATGTTGGCCTAAAAAATAGTTTGTTTATATTAAAATTCATGCAGGCGTACAAAGGAAATGGGTGTAGAAAGAGAGAAAATATAAGCTAAATTGCTTAGCAGGAGCAACAAAAAAGAGTAGGAGTGATGAAACATGATTTCTCATATTGACAACGTGAGCGCGGTAGCTATGAAGATTCCCGGAGCGGAAAAAGCCTGGAAAAAAGTCTGTATCTCGCCCAAAGAAGGTTGGGAAGGCTACGTAATGCGGGTTTTTGAACTGGAACCAGGGGGGAACACGCCGGAGCATACCCATTCTTGGCCGCATATCAATTATTTTCTGCAAGGGGAAGGGACCGTTTATTTGGACGGAACGGCTCATGAGGTGAAAGCCGGTTCTTTTGCTTATATCCCATCTGGCGCGCTGCACAAGATGATCAACCGCGGCGAAGACGTATTTCGCTTCATTTGCATTGTACCTGAAGAGGGAGAAGGCTGAAGGTAAGGTGCGGTATATAAAATAATGAAATTTGAGTGCAAAACGGTACGGATCCTTTAGAGGAAACGTACCGTTTTGTTTAGGTAACGGGTTTTCTAGCTTATAGTTCTAAACCTAGCTGAAATGCAGCATCAAGGCAAGGAAGGCCAGCGATTTCACCAGGAGATTCAACTCCCTTCGCACTGATAACGCCAAGGTTTTTCCAGCCTAGATAGTCAGCAAGGGACCGATAGTATTGCACTAGGGTGTTTGTAACAAAAGCCTCTTGTTTGCAAGCGGTTGTTAATAGGATGCTGGCAGTGATTTTTCGGCCGATGACGCTTTCGTTATAGGTCCGATCCAACAGAAGCTTGAAACTGCCAGGGAAACCGAGATAATACACAGGTGACGCAATGACGAGCGTATCGTGTTCTTGCAATAAGCGAGAAACTTCTTGCATGTCATCTTTTTGGATGCATTCTCCTTGATGTGTTTGGCAATAGTTGCAGCCTAAGCAAGGCGCGATGGTTTTATCGGGGATAAAATATTCTGTAACCTGGTGACCTTTCGTGAGGGCGCCTTTAATGAATGAAGCAGCCAGTGTTGCGGAATTGCCAGTTTTTCTAGCGCTGCAATATAGAACCAATACTTTTCTCATGTTGATTTCCTCCTCGGAATTTGAAATATTGTCAAATTAAAGGTATCATAAAGAAAAGTATCCGTAAAATTGATTTTAGCAATAGAAACAATCGAATACAATGATAGTTGGTTGTTTAAAAATGGTAAAGAGGAGGAAATGTATGGACTTCAAATTGCTGCGTAGTTTTAAGATTGCTGCGGAACTTGAGAATATAAGTCATGCTGCAACAGCATTGGGGTATGCGCAATCAACTATTACAACCCAGATTCAACAATTGGAAAACGAGCTAGAGGTGAAACTGTTTGAACGCTTGGGGAATCGAATTTGTCTGACGGAAGCGGGAAAAACCTTCTTAGAATATACGGAGCAAATTCTTTTTACCATGGATCGTGCGAAAGAAAATTTGAAGCATGCCAGCCAGCCTTGCGGAGTATTAAAAATAGCAGGGATTCATTCATTATGCGCCAGTATAATGCCTGGTCTTGTAAAAGAATACAAAGAAAAATATCCAAATGTAAAACTTGAAATTGTAACAGGAACGATTGGAGACGTACTTGAGAAGGTGAAAATAGGCAACGTTGACGTGGCTTTATATATGGACTTTGCAGAAGCGCCTAAAGATGTGCTTGTCGCCTTTGAACAAAGAAATCCGCTCTGCTTTTTGTGCGGACCTGCTAATCCGCTTCGATATAAAACAAATCTCACACTCAAGGATATCGAAAACGAACCCTTTCTGGTTACAGAAAAAGAATGTCGGTATCGTAAGAAATTTGAGCAGATATTCGAGATGAGACGATTAACGCCTGCTATTTATTTTGAAACAGGAAATACAGAGATTATTAAAAAATTTGTAGAGAACAACATAGGCATTACGTTACTACCGGAGGTTGCGGTCCAGTCGGAAATTAAAGAAGGAAAGCTGGTAAAATTAGATGTTGCTGAAAAGATAGAAGAACCTTTTATTCGGCTTATTTATCATAAGGACAAATGGCTTGCCGCTGCTATAACGAAATTTGCGGAGTTGATGAGTGCGCTGTTAGTATGATCAGCATACTCTGATATAGCATGGGATAAATAAAAATCCCGTGAAAAACCGTAGTGGCTTTTCACGGGATTTTTATTTGTGTTTTATAAGTTGGCTTTTGAAGACTAGCCCTGGAAACTTATTTTTTCACAGTGCTTTTCCAAAGTCCATGGAGATTGCAATAGGCATAGACGTCAACTTCGGCGGCGTTACAGACGCAGAAAGTTGCTTCCGGCGCTTGACCAGCCTCCAGAGTAATGCGCTGTACTGTGTCGTTATAGACAATGGTAATCCATTGGATGAAATGCTCTGTCAACATAGGATGGGCAACGCTGCCTACTTTAACGTTTAGTTTGCCGTCATCCGTAAATGTAGCTACAGGCAAATGCTTTTCGGTAGAAGCTTCTACTGTGTTTGGTTCCAATAGCTCCATGGGTTTGTCGCAGCAAGTGACAATGGCATCGGCAATGAAGCAAGTCCGCGCATAGGAAGCTTCGCCACAAGTGAATTTCTTTTGTCCCAGTTCAACTACTTCCAGGGTATAACCACAAGCGGCACAACGGTAAATCCCCAAATTCTTAGCCATAAGATACCCTCCTTCAACCGAATTGTAGAATGCGATAGAATATAGTGAGAATTTTCACAACACTATGTTTTTATCATAAAAGCTTTTGCTGATGTTGTCAATATGGAAACTAGCAGAATTTATTATATCTTATCAAAAGAAAACATTACATAAGTGGAAAAATCATTTGTTAGAGATGGGCAAAGAGAAGGAATTTTCCAAGAACTTATAGAAGAATAATAAAGTTATCAAAATATAATACAAGAATGTATGGTTTTGCAAGAGTAAAGGAGAACGTTATTGAGCGAAAGGGGAGAAATTCATGAGCGAAGAAAGCAAATGCCCGGTGACTGGTATGACCCGTAAAGCAGTGGCAGGAGGTGGAATCTCTAACCGTGATTGGTGGCCAAACCAGGTAAACCTTAAGATTTTGCATCAAAACTCCTCTCTTTCCAATCCAATGGGTGCGTCTTTTAACTATGCGGAAGAATTTAAGACTCTGGATCTGGATGCGGTAAAGAAAGACCTGTATGCCTTGATGACCGACTCGCAGGACTGGTGGCCTGCTGATTATGGTCATTACGGGCCTTTGTTTATTCGCATGGCTTGGCACAGTGCCGGAACTTATCGGTTGGGAGACGGCCGCGGCGGCGCGGGGAGCGGCACGCAACGCTTAGCTCCCTTAAACAGTTGGCCGGATAATGTGAACCTGGATAAAGCGCGTCGACTGCTCTGGCCGATTAAGCAGAAATATGGCCAGAAGCTTTCCTGGGCTGATTTGATGATTTTGGCTGGTAACTGCGCTCTCGAATCCATGGGCTTTAAAACCTTTGGCTTTGCCGGTGGTCGCGAGGACGTATGGGAGCCGGAAGAGGATATTTACTGGGGTTCTGAAGGCGAATGGTTGGGCGATAAACGGTATTCCGGGGAACGGGACCTGGAAAATCCCCTGGCTGCAGTGCAGATGGGCCTAATTTATGTGAACCCTGAAGGTCCGAACGGCAATCCGGATCCGGTTGCTTCCGGCAAGGATGTGCGAGATACCTTTGCCCGGATGGCGATGAATGACGAGGAGACGGTGGCCCTTGTCGCCGGAGGACATACCTTTGGCAAATGTCATGGGGCGGGACCGGCGACCTTTGTCGGCCCGGAGCCGGAAGCTGCTGGACTTGAAGAACAGGGGCTGGGCTGGAAAAGCAGCTATAAGAGCGGCAAAGGCGGCGACGCCATTGGCAGCGGCATCGAAGGGGCGTGGAAGCCTAATCCGATCAAATGGGATATGGGTTATTTAGAGGTGCTCTTTAAATATGAATGGGAACTAGTTAAGAGTCCCGCAGGAGCGAATCAATGGTTAGCTAAAGACGTAGATGATGAAGACATGATAGTGGACGCTCATGATCCGTCGAAGAAGCATCGTCCCATGATGACGACAGCGGACCTTTCCTTACGTTATGATCCCATTTATGAACCCATTGCGCGGCACTTTCTGGCCCATCCGGCGGAGTTTGAAGACGCTTTTGCCCGGGCCTGGTTTAAACTGACACACCGCGACATGGGGCCGCGCGCTCGGTATCTGGGACCGGAAGTGCCAGCAGAAGATCTTATTTGGCAAGATCCGGTGCCGCGGATGGAGCATGAGTTAATTGATGAAAGTGATATTGCTGCGCTTAAAGATAAGCTTCTTTCCTCTGGGCTGTCGATTTCTCAGTTGGTTTCTACGGCTTGGGCGTCTGCCTCTACCTTCCGGGGTTCGGATAAGCGTGGCGGCGCGAACGGCGCTCGTATCCGCTTGGCGCCCCAGAAAGATTGGGAAGTCAATGAACCTGCAGAGCTCGGATATGTGTTGCAGACCTTGGGAAAAATTCAGGCAGACTTCAATAAAGGGCAAAAGGGGAATAAGAAGGTTTCCTTGGCGGATTTGATTGTTCTTGGCGGTTGCGCTGGCCTTGAACAAGCTGCAAAGAATGCGGACAGCCAGATCGTGGTTCCTTTCAGACCAGGGCGTACCGATGCTTCTCAAGAGCAGACGGAAATTCACTCCTTTGCGGTGCTAGAGCCTAAGGCGGATGGGTTCCGCAACTATCTGCAAGGAAAATATTCTGTACTTGCGGAGGAAATGCTGGTGGATCGGGCGCAACTGCTGACTCTCACTGCGCCGGAGATGACGGTGCTTTTGGGCGGCCTGCGTGTGTTGGACATCAATTTTGGCAAGTCTCAGCATGGCGTTTTTACTAAGAGACCAGGGCAGCTCACCAATGATTTCTTTGTGAACCTGCTCGATATGGGGACGGTCTGGAATCCGAAAGGCGGCGACGCTAATGTATTTGAAGGACGCAGCCGCAGCAGCGGCGAGCTTAAGTGGACCGGTACGCGTGTAGATCTTGTATTTGGTTCCAATTCACAACTGCGAGCGATTGCAGAAGTGTATGGTTGCGTGGACTCGCAAGAGAAGTTCCTGCATGATTTTGTGGCGACCTGGAACAAGGTGATGAATGCGGATCGCTTTGAGCTTGTTTGAAGGGATTAAAGGAGAATATACAACAGGAAACGCTCGGCTTTTTATGCCGGGCTTTTTCTGTTGTATATTCAATATGGCCTAAAATTGAATGTCTTTTATGGTTTTTAGTTTGAATTAGACTCTGCGATTGTGCACGATGGCCTAAAAAACAATTATTTTTATAAATAAAGTCGTACTGATGTACAAAGGCGATATTTACAACAAAAAGGAATATATAAATAATTCCGATAAAGTAAGGAGGCTTGCAATGAAGATTAGGGAGCCTTGTAAAAAAAGTAGTTAAAACCGGTTAAAACGGCATACTCTTGATTTTGATAGTAATTAGTGATTTAAGTGTATTTTCGTAATCAAAGGTTAGGAGGCGCAACAATGAAGTGGATGCAAGTATATGATCCCTTTGGTGATATCCTGCTTTCAGCAGCAGTAGCTGCTCTGCCCTTGATTTTTTTATTGTACATGTTAGGGGTTCGCCGATCTCCAGGCCATTTGGCTGCTTTGACAGCTACAGGAAGTGCCTTGGTATTAGCTATAGTTGCTTATCAAATGCCGGTTTCATTAGCTATTCAATCAACAGTGTATGGTTTGGTAATTGGTCTATTTCCCATTGTATGGATCGTAATTAATGCGATTTGGATTTACAATATGACAGTGGAATCGGGAGAATTTGATATCATTAAAAATTCGTTGGCGAATTTGACCGATGATCGACGACTGCAGGCTGTTTTTGTTGCGTTTGCATTAGGGGCATTTATTGAAGGGACAGCTGGTTTTGGTTCACCTGTCGCAATTACTGCAGCGATGTTGGCAGGTTTAGGCTTTGATAAGGTATATGCGGCAGGAATTTGTCTTATAGCCAATACGGCGCCGGTTGCTTTCGGCGGTATCGGTATTCCTTTAATCGTAGCTGCACAGGTAACTGGGTTGGATATTATGAAACTCAGTCAGATCGTAGGAAGACAGCTTCCCTTTTTATCTTGTATCGTGCCAATCTGGATATGTATAACGATGGCTGGCTGGAAAAAGACAGTGGATGTTTTCCCGGCTTTATTAGTAGCTGGCTTGGCGTTTGCTTTGACGCAATTTGGCTTTTCTAACTATCATGGTCCCTATCTTGTAGATATTATGTCTTCAGTTGCCACTATTTTAGCGCTGGGATTATTTCTGCGCGTATGGAAACCTAAAGAGGTTTGGCATTTTCCAGGCGAAGTTGCGGCAGACCACTCTAAAAAAGTTGAGTATACGACAGGGCAAGTGGTTCGGGCTTGGATGCCCTATGCATTTATCGGTATACTCATCTTCTTGTGGAGTTTCCCTTTTATGAAAGTGTTGTTGTCACATGTCGGATTTAAATTTGCCTGGCCTGGCTTGCATAATTTAATTATTAAGACGGCGCCAATTGTAGCTCAAAACACGCCTTATGGGGCAATTTACGACTTTGCTTTTGGTGCAAGTACGGGAACTGCCATTTTTTTGGCTGGCGTACTTTCTGTTTTTGTAATTCCCCGGTACGGTTTTGGTCAAGCCTGTAGCTGCTATGCAAAAACGGTATATCAATTAAGGCTTTCAATTTTAACCATTGCAACTGTTTTAGGGTTGGCTTTCTTAATGAATTATTCCGGAATGAGTTCTACGTTGGGTTTGGCATTTACTAAAACAGGAAGCTTTTATCCGTTTTTTGCCCCGATTTTGGGTTGGATGGGTGTGTTTCTTACGGGCTCTGATACGTCGTCAAATGCGCTTTTTGGGAATTTGCAGAAAACGACGGCGGAACAATTGGGATTGGATCCGCATCTTACCTTGGCTGCAAACTCTAGTGGCGGCGTAGTAGGCAAAATGATTTCTCCACAAAGTATTTCTGTTGCGACGGCTGCGACGAACATGGTTGGAGAGGAAGGCACTATTTTGCGATTTACGGTTGTGCATAGTTTTGCGATGCTATTGTTTATCGCAGGTATGACCTATTTGCAGGCTTATGGGTTAAGCTGGATGCTGCCTTAATACAGCAGGATATTTTGAATTCCGGCGCTTGTTTTTGTAATTATGAAAAATAAGCGCCGGATCATATTTCGCTATGAAATGGGAAGTGATTGGGATGGGAGAAGATTATCAGATTCCGCAGCATATCGCGCAAAAAACAGTGGATTTACTTTATGAAGCAATTGGGTGCAATATTAATGTAATGGGTGCAGGCGGGAAAATTATCGCGACTAAACAGCCAGAAAGACTTGGATGCGTTCACGAGGGAGGACGCAGAGTTATTGCTGGAGAAGAGGACGTTGTTTCCGTTACGAAGGAAATGGCGGAAATTATGCAAGGCGTGCTCCCGGGATATATGGGGCCGGTTCTTTATAAAGACCAGCGTATTGGCTGTATAGGCATAACAGGAAATCCTAATGAAGTTATGCCCTTGCAAAAGCTGGCCGTAATGATTTTGAGTGAAGAAATTGTTAAGTTTTATGAAAACCGAGGAAAAGAAGAACTTTTGCAAACTTTAGTCATCAACGTAGAGAATGCTTCGGCTAGTATACAAGAGGTATCCGCAGGAGCGCAGGAAATTGCTGCTACAAGCCAATCGTTAGAAGATATGGCGTCCAAAATTGAGACGAGTGTACGTGAAGTAAAGCGCGTGTTAGATTTGGTTGGAAATATTGTCAATCAAACAAATCTTTTAGGTCTTAACGCCGCCATTGAAGCGGCGCGAGCGGGCGAACACGGGCGAGGATTTAGTATTGTGGCGGAAGAGGTGCGAAAACTAGCTGCCAACTCTCAAGAGTCATTACAAGGGACGGCAAAAGTATTGAAAGAAATACAAATGGCAACAGATGAAATTTCACAAGGTGTTAAGAAAACGGCTTTGACAACGAGTGAACAAGCGAATGCATTGCAAATAATTAGCCAAAACGTAGTTGAAGTTGGAAGTAATATGAATTGCTTAGCTGGGTTGACAAAAATAAAGTAGAAATGAGCAAGAATGATTTTTAAAACGCTACGAGTCCTATGAAGGAAACGCATCATTTTATTTTGAGTATTTTATTTTGACAAATAATTTCTTTGACATGAAGATTCAATCAAAGTATGATGAATATGATATATGTTTCAAATGGGTGTTTGCAGTAAGTTGAGCTGTTGGTGCTCTGAAATCTAAATAAATGGAGGGATCAGAATGATGACAGCGGATGTTTTGGTGATAGGCGGTAGTGCAGGTGGGATTTTGACGGCTACGACAGCAAAAAAGGTCTATCCAGAAAAAAAGGTTGTACTTGTCAGGAAAAGTAAGACTGTGATGGTTCCCTGCGGTATACCTTACATTTTTGGTACGTTGAAGGAGGCAGCCAAAAACAGGATTCCTGACGCTATGCTTGCGAATGCTGGCGTTGAATTGGTTGTTGACGAGGTTGTAAAGATTGATAAAGAAAAGAAGACCGCGTTTTTATCTGGCGGAGAAGCTATCTCTTATGAAAAACTAATCCTGGCTACGGGTTCCTTGCCGATCATTCCCCGTTTTATTGGCGGGTGCGATTTGGAGAATGTATTTGCTGTTTTTAAAGAAGAAGAATATTTGACAAATTTGTTGAATAAGCTAGAAAATATGAATGATGTTGTTGTTATTGGCGGCGGCTTTATTGGCGTAGAGTTTGCGGAGCAATTGAGCATGGCGGGAAAGAAAGTTACGCTTGTAGAGGCCGCGCAACATTGTTTATGGCAGGCATTTGATGATAACATCAGCAGTATTGTTGAACAGGAAATGGAGGAGCATGGTATTGCTGTCAGAACTTGCGAAAAGGTAAAGAAGTTGGCAGGCAATGGCGTGGTTGAAGCCGTAGAATTAGAGTCCGGTGAAAAAATTAAAGCGGACGCAGTTATATTGAGCATCGGAGTTAAAGCAAACTCAGTTTTAGCAGCAGAAATGGGGATTAAAACAAATGAGTCCGGCGCGGTACTTGTTGATGAGTATATGCGTACTAGCGAAAATGATGTGTTTGCTGTAGGGGATTGCGCTGAAAAAAGATGCTTTTTTACGAATAAGAATGTTCCGATTTTGTTGGCATCCACTGCTGCTATGGAAGCAAAAGTGGCTGCTACAAACTTGTACGGACTGAAATATGTGAGAGAAAACAGAGGGACAATTAGCGCTTTTTCGACCAAGGTATTTTCTAAGACCGTTGCCGCAGCAGGAATCACGGAACGTAGAGCGATGGAAGAGACTTTTGAAATCGTAGCGGGAAAATTTAGCACGATGGACAAGCATCCCGGGTCGCTGCCGGGAACGAATAAGCTGGATGTTACTTTGTTGTTTGCTAAAACGTCAGGGGTTTTGGTTGGAGCTCAGATTTGCGGAGGCGAGTGCGCTGGCGAGATGATTAATATTCTTAGCTTGGCAGTGCAAAAAGGCATTACTGCTAATGAGCTTAACACCTTCCAGGTGGCAACGCATCCATTGCTGACATCGTCGCCGATTGCATATCCGATTAATGCGGCATCGTTGGATGCGCTGGTGAAAATGAAATGAGAGTTTCTTGGTTATGCCGATTAAATACTATGAGGTGAAAGATAAGGGGTATAATGTAATATGTCAAAAGCGGTAAAGTATCATGGACAAGGGTATAATTGTGCAGAGTCCATTATTAAAGCCTTTAATGACGAGACGGATGCTAATATTTCTGTTTCGATTGCCAGCCCTTTTGGAAGCGGAATGACGGTTGGCTCTACTTGTGGCGCGATTACAGGAGCCATAATGGCGGTTGGCGCTGTTTGCGGCAGGGAAGAGGCAAGTGAACAAAATGAATCAAGGCAATATGCACGCGGGTTGATGCGTCAGATTAAAGAGAAATATGGCACTTACGAATGTATTGAGTTGAAGAAAAAAGGCGTTTCCTGTGATGAAATTATTGCCTATTCTTATCAATTGTTGCAGGCGCAAATTATGCAGCCGTCTATGAGTAAAAAATAGGAGCTTGGTATTTGGTTGTATTTTTGGTTGCTTTGTTGAAAATCAAGGAAGCCTAATGAAACGGTACGGATCCTTCCGAGGATTCGTACTGTTTTTTTAGATTTTTTGAGAAGATACTATAATGCCGTGTTTTTTGTCGACATATGTTATAAACCTGATATAATTGAAATATAAGTGACATATGCTAAAAATGAAATAGTGTATCAAAAATAGTGATATATAAAGGAGAAGGTAAGAATGGTTCATACATACAGCTTAAATGGGTATTATATTGCAGTGGATGGAAACAGCGGGGCAATCCATTTTTTAGATAAAATGGCGTTTGATATGCTGCAAGGTGAAACACAATTTCCGCTACTCGCAAATATAAAAGATAAACTTAATGAGCGATATGCCGTTGCTGAGCTTGAGGAAGTTTATCATGAGATTGAGCAACTGCATAATGATGAAATGCTGTTTTCAAAGGCTGAAAATTTAGAAGCGGCCATACGAGAAAAACCGGTAAATCATGCCTTGAAGGCTCTTTGTTTAAATGTAGCTCATGACTGTAATTTGCGATGTGACTATTGTTTTGCATCCGAAGGAGACTATCAGTGCGGCAGAACTCTTATGAGTACTGAGGTTGCGTTAAAGGCAGTCGATTATCTGCTTCAGGAGTCAAAAGGACGTCGCTCGATTGAAATCGATTTTTTTGGCGGCGAACCGCTGATGAACTTTGATGTGGTGAAAGAAGTTGTTTCTTATGGAAGAAGTCTGGAAAAGAAGATGGATAAGTCTTTCTATTTTACAATTACAACAAATGGAACCTTACTAGACGACGAAAAAATAAATTATATCAATCAAAACATGGACAATGTGGTTATAAGTATTGACGGACGTAAGGATATACATGATGCGGTGCGCCATGATCAAAAAGGCCGAGGCAGTTATGCTAGAATATTGCCTTTGGCTCAAAGACTTGTTGCTGGCAGAAATGGAAAAAGTTATTTTGTGCGCGGAACTTTTACTGCTCGTAATAAGGATTTTTCTAAAGACGTTATGCATCTTTTTGATCAGGGATTTTCCGAAGTATCTGTCGAACCTGTAGTTGGAGCGGGCCGAGATTTTCATTTTATAGAAGCTGATGTTTCAGAGATAATGAGCGAGTATGATAAGTTAGCTTTGCTATATCTTGAACGTATTATTGAAGAACCGCAGCTTCGATTTTATCATTTTAATATAGACGTATTTAAAGGGCCTTGTCTTTATAAAAGAGTAACTGCATGTGGTGCTGGATATGAATATTTGGCGGTATCGCCTGAGGGACTTTTATATCCTTGTCATCAGTTTGTGGGCCAAGATGGATTTTCAGTGGGAGATATAAATAATGGTATTGTAAACCAAAGCCTTTGTGAATATTTTGAGCAAACGAATATATTGAAAAAAGAAGCCTGTAGCGAATGCTGGGCAAAGTTGTTTTGTTCCGGCGGATGTCACGCTAATGCATTCTTTTCTAATGGGTCTATTTTGGAACCTAATGAGGTTGCTTGTAAATTGCAAAGAAAGAGGATTGAATGTGCAATTATGATACAAGCGGCAAAAATTGATAAAGGGGTCTAGAACAGATGAAGGAAATGAAATTTGTTTTTGGTCCTGTTCCTTCAAGACGGCTTGGTATTTCTTTGGGAATCAGTCCGATTCCTAAGAAAACATGCAACTACTCTTGCGTGTATTGTCAGTTAGGGCGGACGAACCGCATGAGTAATGAAAGAAAGATGTTTTTTCCAGTTAATGAAATTATGGATGATTTCAATGAAATCCTAAAAGCGGGCTTTGCGTTTGACGTTGTCACGATTGTCGGGGAAGGCGAGCCTACCTTGTATTTAGGAATGGGTGAGCTTATTGAGCAACTTAAGGAACAAACAAGCAAGCCGATTGCTGTTATTACGAATGGAGCGCTTTTGTATGAGCCGCAATTGCGGCGGGAATTGGCAATTGCAGATATTGTTTTGCCGACAATGGACGCATATGATGAAAGAACATTAAACTCAATTAATAGGCCGCATAAGGAAATCCATTTCCCCCAAGTTTTTGAGGGCCTAAAAATTTTTTCACAAGAATACTTAGGTCAGTTGTGGATAGAAATTATGTTAATTGCAGGAGTAAATGACGACGATGTGTCCTTGCACAAGTATGCGGAGATGTTGGCAGAGTTAAACTATCAGCGGTTATATCTTAATACGCCGATAAGACCACCGGTGGAAAAATATGTAAAACAAATAAGTGAAGAAAAAATGAGCCAAGCGGTGGAGGTTTTGGGCGGTATTTCATTGGATTTTATGGTATCAGAAGGTTTTCAAAGCAATTTGAATGATTCGTATGAGGCAATTATGAGTATTATTAAACGGCATCCAATGAATCAGTTTGAAATTAAAAGTTTTCTGAAAATGCGAAACGAAGATGCAGCTGCTTTTTTGCATCGTTTGGAGAGCGATATTGAAGTAAAAGTAGTAGATTATAAAGGGTATAGGACATATCGCTTACGATAAGCTCGTGCTTAACGGACACAATATAGGGGAAAGGATTCTAATCATGATTGCAAAAGAGGGAGTCTCGTATATTTTAGCGGCTCTTTGCGTAGCTTTTATCGTTTGCCTTGTTTTTGGACCGTTGTGGGGAATGCTTCCGGGTATATTATGCTTATTTTTGATTTTCTTTTTTCGTAATCCCGATCGGTCAATAGTCTGCGATGAACGTAATGTTCTTTCACCAGCAGATGGAAAGATAATGAGCATTGAAGAATGTTATGAGGGGAAATTTTTAAACGAGACAGGAGTCAAAATTACTATATTTTTGTCTATCTTTGATGTGCATGTGAATCGTAGTCCTGTTAAGGGCGAGATAATGTATCAGGAATATTGCTGCGGACGCTTCCAACCTGCATATAGGGAGTCAGTAGGACAAGAAAATGAACGGCATGCCCTTGGAATAGAAAACGGCCGAGTTCGTGTTTTGGTTACTCAAATTGCAGGAGCTTTGGCGCGACGAATTATTTCAAGCGTGACATTGGGAACTGAATTAGAGCAAGGGCAGGTATATGGAATGATTAAGTTTGGCTCTAGTACAGAGATTGTTGTACCTAAAGGCGTAGAGGTGTTGGTAAAAAAAGGAGATTATGTAAAAGCTGGGATTACGGTTCTTGGGAAATTTGTTGATTGAGTGTAGTTTGGGTTGAAAGGAAGGAAGAATGGACAAAAGTGAAAAAGTAGCGATACTTTCCATGATAATGAATTTTTCAATATTTGGCATGAAGTATTTGGCAGCCGATGTTTCTGATAGTATTGCGTTAAAAGCGGAGGCGTTTCATAGCTTTGCGGATTTTATTGCGGCTATAACCGTTTTAGCGGGAGTGAAAATTGCCAATCGAAAAACAAAGGCATTCCCATATGGTTTATACAAAGTCGAAAATGTAATGTCTATCTTGATTTCTTTGGTGATATTTTATTCTGGCTATGAAATTGTTATGGAGATTATATCCAATAACCAAGAGGAACTGCAAAATTCTTTTATCGCAATAGTGAGTTTGCTGATTTCGATTATTTTGACATTCGCATTTTCAAAGTATGAAATGAAAATAGGTAAAGAAATTAATTCTCCTATTTTAATAGCGGATGCTGCTCATATTCGCATGGATGTATTAAGCAATGTAATTGTTTTAGCTGCGATTATTTCTAGTATGTTGGGATATCCATTGGATAAGGCTGCGGCTATAGTAATTGTATGTTTTATTATTAAAATTGGCTTTCAAATACTAAGGGACGGTTTGAAAGTTCTTTTAGATGCTTCCTTGGATTATGAAACACTTAGTAAAGTGGAAAAAATTATTATCACAATGCCGCAGGTTATTGGAGTGAAGTCTTTAACTGGTAGAAATTCAGGAAAATTCAAATTTATTGAAACAAGTATACTCATAAAAACACATAATTTGGATAAAGCGCATTATATTGCAGATCGAATTGAAACTCTCGTTAAGGAACAAGTTGAGAATATTGATCGGATACTTATTCATTATGAACCGATTCGTAAAGAACAGGTTATATATGCATTGCCATTGACGGATGATCAGACCATGTTGAACGAGCATTTTGGCGAAGCGTTATCTTTTCTGTTTGTAACGTTTGCTGCTGGTTGCAATGTTGCGAAAAAAGTAGAAATTGTTGAAAACCCTTTTGTTACAATTGAAAAAGGGAAAGGAATTCTGGTTGCGGAATTTTTAGCTCAAAAAGCTGTTGATTTTGTTGTGGTTAAAAATGGGTTTCACAGCAAGGGACCGGAATATGTATTTGCCAATTCCAATATTGAAGTAATTGTGACTGATAAAGAAAGCCCAGCTCATATCTTTGAAGAAAGAAAATTGCAACTAAAACAAGGAGAAAGTTTATAAAAAGAAAAAGATAAACCAGACGGAGCTTTTCGAGAAGACAATTGAGGGGATTTGAGACATTAATGTACAAAGAATGCTGTCTAAAATAGAGCTAAAAGCTTATTTTACAGCATTCTTTTGTGCATTGTGGCCAAAATAGAGGTTGGGCTTTACTCAAGAGTCGTGTTGCAGTACAAAGGCGCCGATGGAAGAAAAGTAGAATATAAAAAAGCGAAGGAGGGCATTTTAGAAGGAAAACCGATTCGTTTTGTAATTGCTATAGTCCAGCATGAAGTGCTGCTGCACATAGGATTTTCAGTAGTGGAAACCTTTGAATAAGCACTGGCTAAAGCGGAAGATGCGGTAGGTAGTGACGCAAAATCACGGTGATTCCTGATGGTGTGGCGGTTATTGTACAGTAGGGAACGATTGAAAAGGAGGCATAGCAATGATTGACGGTATTATTCTTAACGAAAAGGACAATGTAGCAACGGCGGTGCAAGTACTGGTTAAGGGCCAGACGGCAAAGGTAAGACGCAATCGCGAAGAGGTGGAGATTGCGATTATTGAAGATATTCCTTATGGGCATAAGTTTGCCGTACGGGATATTGCAGAGGGCGAAGATATTTTGAAATACGGCGAGGTCATTGGCCGCGCGACAAAGAGCATTGCCGGCGGCAGCCACGCTCATGTACAGAATATTGAAAGCCTGCGCGGTCGTGGCGATTTGAAGGGAGGCAAATAAGATGATGGAATTTATGGGATATGGCCGGGCGGACGGTTCGGTGGGGACTCGCAATTATGTAGGCGTTTTGTCGGCGGTGGTATGTGTGAATGAAGTGGTAGAAAATATTGTGCGTCAGGTGCAGGGAACGGCGCGTTTTACGCATCACCAAGGCTGTTGCCAAACGCCGTTAGATATTCATATTGTCAATGATACATTGATCAACTTAGGGAAGAACCCCAATCTGTATTCTGTGCTACTTGTCAGCCTGGGCTGTGAAAGCACTGACCTTTCTGGCGTCATTGAAGCCATTGCTGCAACAGGCAAACGGGTGGAGCACATTGTTGTTCAAGAAGTAGGCGGCTCGGCGCGTACGACGGCTCAAGGCATTTTGCTGGCTCAGGACATGGTGCGCGAGGCTTCGTTGGAACAACGTAAGTCTTTTCCCATTAGTAAATTAGTATTGGGCATGAAATGCGGCAGTTCGGATACGACATCCGGCTTGGTTCCCAACCCGGCCATCGGCGTGGCCTCGGATTTTGTGGTGGCCGCTGGCGGTACGTCGGTTTTGGGGGAAGTCACAGAGTTTATCGGTGCGGAGCATATTCTGGCGAAGCATGCGGCAAACGAAGAAGTGGCTCAGGGGATTTTCAAATTAGTAGAACGCATGGAACAGCGGGCTATGGCGGTAGGCGAGGATATTCGCGGCGGCCAGCCTACAGGGGGCAATATCAAGGGCGGTCTTACGACGATTGAAGAAAAGTCCCTGGGCGCGATTGCCAAAGCGGGTTCTGCTCCCATTCAGGCGGTCTATGAATACGGCCAACGCCCGGATAAGCCGGGCCTGGTGGTCATGGACTCTCCCGGGCGGGAGCCGGAAATTCTGACAGGTTTGGCGGCCGCTGGGTGCAATGTCATTGCCTTTGCTACCGGTCGTGGCGCACCGCAGGGCTTTCCCTTCGTGCCGGTACTGAAGATTACCGGCAGTCGTACGGCTGCGGAAAAAATGATTGACCATATCGATATGAACCTGAGCGCGGTTATCGATGGCGGTGACACCATTCCTGATGCAGGGCAGCGTGTTTTAGAGGAACTTGTAAGGGTAGCCTCTGGCGCCATGACCAAGGCCGAATTGTCTGGCTATGTGAATTCCATGGATATTTTTATGCGCGGCCCAGTTATCTAGAGCGGAATAAAAAAAGAACAATCGAGAAGGCTCGACAGGAGGCTCAAATGAAGGCTCCTGTTGAGCTTTTTTTTGAGATTGTTATCCAATTCTGCTAGTAGTTTTCGTTCAGCGGACTTACTTGCTCTCGGAAGAATCTCAAAATTTGCTAAAAAGATAAAAGTGGTTATTGACATATGTTCCAAAAGGGCATATTATGAATATAAAGCATATGTCATTAACTTATTGAAGGAGGAATTTGTAATGCCTAGAGGAGATGGAACAGGACCGATGGGCCAAGGGCCGCTTACAGGTCGTAAAATGGGACAATGTGGCGGTGGACAAGGCATGGGGATGGGCCAAGGACGCGGCTTAGGGCGAGGAATGGGCCGTGGAGCCGGTCAAGGGTTTGGACAGGGAGCGGGCCGTGGAGCTGGTCAAGGACTTGGACAAGGTAATCGGGGGGCGTTTGCTGGGCAGGACAATTCTTCTTTGTCAGAAGAGGAATTGCTGCAAGAAAAAAAGATGCTCCAGCAAAGGCTAGAAACGATTAACAAAGACCTGGAAAAGAGGTAAAATAAAGCAGGCGGCAGGGAGGATTTTCCTGCTGCCTGCTTTAATAAATAAGAACAAGAGGTGAAGGTTGTGCCAAGACCTAGAAAATGGCGTAGAATTTGTGAACTTCCGCGAGTAGATTCCTTTGGGCCGCTTGCGGCGGTAGCTTCAGCAAAGGAAGGCATTATTATGACAGTTGATGAATATGAAACTATTAGATGGATTGATGTAGAAGGGCTAATGCAGGAAGAATGCGCAGCGCGCATGAAAGTAGCTCGGACAACCGTGCAAAAAATTTATAATGAAGCTCGGCGCAAATTAGGCCTAGCATTAGTGGAAGGGAGAATGCTTCGCATAGAAGGCGGGGAGTATCGTTTGTGCGAAGGCGAAGAAACGGTTCTGAATTGTGGAAGGTGCCATCGTCGGCAGCATGGTCAAGGGAAAAATATACGAACAATATGAATTTTAAAGAATAGGCAAGAAGCGGACAGGGGAGTCTGCTTTTTCTTTTAGGCAGTCTTGGAGGAACAAGGTTGTTTTGAACTAATAAACGAGAATGAAAATTACTTTAAGGGCGTGGTCTAATGAGTAAAAAAGTTGGAATTATAGTTTTTATGATGATGCTGATGGTTGTAATTGCTGGTTGCGGGTTTAGCGAGAAAAAAGCGGAACAAAAATTGACGGTAGCCGTTACGATTGTTCCGGAAAAAACCTTTGTGGAAGCGGTATGCGGTGATGCGGTTGATGTAGTGGTAATGGTTCCGCCTGGGAATAGTCCTGCTAATTATGAACCAACCCCTAAGGAAATGGAAAAATTCAATAAAGCAAAGCTTTATTTTGCAGTGGGAGTACCTACGGAGGCAGCTACTATTTTGCCTAAAGCGGTACAATTGGAAAAATTAAAGCTTGTTAAGCTGCAAGAGGAAACGAAAAAAGAATATCCTGATGTTGTTTTGCCGAATGGGAAAAGAGATCCTCATATTTGGCTTTCTCCCAAACGCGCTAAGGTGATGGTAGATATCATTGCAAAAGAAATGGGCAAAATAGATGCTGCTAATAAAGAAAAGTATGAAAAAAACGCACAAGCGTATAAAGTAAAGCTGGATTTAGTAGATCAAGAACTGCAAAAGGCTTTTGCACAGACAAAAACTAAAAAATTCATCGTTTTTCATCCGGCGTTTGGCTATTTAGCTGCTGATTATGGTTTGGAAATGATTGCTTTAGAGGAAAATGGAAAGGAGGCGACGCCGAAGCGCTTGCAAGATGTTATTTCATTGGCTAAGAAAGAAGAGATTAAAGCTGTTTTTTATCAAGCAGAGATTGCGAGCAAGCAGTCTGAAGCATTGGCTCGTGAAATTGGAGGAAAGACAGTGCAATTAGAACCCTTAGCGGCTGATTATATTGGGAATTTAAGAAAAATGGCAAAGCTTATGGGTGAGGCATTGTAATGAGTATATGCAACGGCGAAAGCGATAATGTCAATAGCAAGCTTCCTGTATGTATTCGGAACCTTACTGTCAAATATGGGGAAAATATTGCAATTGAAAATGTATCCTTTGAAATAAAAGAAGGAGAATATCTTGGCGTTATCGGGCCTAACGGCGGTGGGAAAACAACATTGCTGCGATCAATTTTAGGGTTAACGCCTGTAACTGCGGGCAAAGTTGATATATACGGCGAAAAAGCGGGAAAAACGGATCGCTTAATTGGCTATGTGCCGCAGATAACAGCGGTAGATAAATTGTTCCCGATTACAGTCAGTGAAGTTGTTTTGACCGGAAGGTTGAAATCAAAAGTATCTTTGTTTCATAAATATTGCAAGGAAGACCTGGAAAAGACAGAGCAGGCGCTAGAGGCGGTTGGTATTGTACATTTGAGAAATCGAATGATTTCAGATCTTTCTGGTGGAGAATTTCAAAAGATGCTGATAGCTAGAGCATTGGCAGTAGAACCTAAACTTATGCTGCTGGATGAACCTACGGCGAGCGTAGATGCGCAATCGCGAGATGCTATTTTTTCTTTATTAAATCGGTTGAATCAGAAAATGACAATTGTTTTAGTAACACATGATTTGATGGCTGTTTCATCACATGTGAAAGAATTGGCTTGTATTAATGGAAAATTGGTATATCATGGCATAGCGGAAATCAATGAAGAGATTGTACAGAATTTATATAATTGTCCTGTTGATTTAATTGCCCATGGCGTGCCGCATCGCGTATTAAAAGAACATAAAGGATGAGTAGCATGCTAGAAGCGATCATGGAATATCAGTTTATTCAGTACGCAATGCTTGCAAGCGTTTTTGCAAGCATTGTTTGTGGCATTGTAGGCGTAATTATTGTGGAGAAGCGGTTGGTGATGATGGGGGGCGGAATTGCCCATGCCTCTTATGGTGGTGTTGGGGCAGGGTATTTATTGGGAATTAACCCCATTATTGGCGCTTTCTTTATTTCGATTTGCGCGGCCTTAGGAATTGGATATTTGAAACGTCACGGCAATACAAGAAGTGATGTGGTGCTTGGGCTTTTTTGGTCGTTAGGAATGGCAATCGGTGTAGTGTGCATTTCGTTAATGCCTGGTTACCCTCCAGACCTATCTTCTTATTTGTTTGGTAATATTTTAACGGTTTCAACACTTGATTTATATTTAATCGCAAGTTTATCTGTTTGCGTATTGCTAGTTGTTTGCGCATTGTTCAATTATTGGAAAGCGTATTTGTTTGATGATGAGTTTGCAGTGATTGTTGGGCTGCCAGTTGCTTTTTTCGAGTATCTGTTGTTGATAGTAATAGCTATGTCGATTGTGGTTTTGATTCGTGTAGTTGGTATTGTTTTAGTGTTGGCTTTGTTTACGGCTCCACCAGCGATTGCGGCGCTGTTTTTAAGGCGTTTAGAGTCTAGAATGGCCTTAGCAGTGGTGCTTGGCGGCTTGCTTTGTGTGAGTGGTTTGCTGTTATCTTATGAAATGGATATTCCATCGGGAGCTTTGATTGTTATTATATCGGCAGTGAGTTATTTTTTAGCTCGCAAAGTGAGCTTAAGAATAAGGGGGCGTTGAAATGAAACAAAAAAAGAAAGCTGCGTTGGCGGCGGCGCTTTGGCTGGCTGTGAGTGCTAACGGGCAGGCCGCTGAGGCGGCGCAGGAAGAAACCTTCGCTTTGGACGAAGTGGTCATAACCGCTTCTAAAACGAAGCAGGACGTCAAGGATTCTCCTTCGGCGGTGCAGGTGATTACGCGCAAAACCATGGATGAACAAGGGGCGCAAACCTTAAAAGATGTGCTGCGTTATGCGGTGGGAGTCAATTTAGTGCGCACAAGTGCTTCGCCGACTCGCGAAGGGATCTCGATCCGCGGCTTTGATTCGCGCTTTTCCATGATTTTGGTCGACGGCAAGCGGGTGGCGTCGGAAATCGATCAAAACTATGAGCTGGATCGTATTTCCATCGCAAACATTGAGCGCATTGAGATTGTCCGCGGTCCGGCGAGCTCTCTTTACGGTACCGAGGCGATGGGCGGCGTCGTTAACATTATTACCTGTAAAAGCGATAAACCGTCCGTAGTTCTGGATGTCGGCAGTGGCTTTTACAGCGGCGGCGACAGCCGCGATCGCTATGCGTTCCAATATAACTCAGGGCAGCAGGGTAAGGTATCCTTCACTTTTTCCGGTTCGTTAGTCGAAAATGACGCTATGTTTAAAAGCGGCGCTTTGACCTATGCTCCCTATGGAAGCCGTAAAAACTGGAACACCGGCGTAGATTACAAGCTGTCGGACAAGGAAAAGCTGAGTTTTACCGCTGGCTATGCGAAAGAAGATACATATGAATTTGTTAAGCCTGGAGCTGTGCGCGTAAAAGCGCATGATATAGTGGAACGTGAAGACTTGGCGTTAGCCTATGAGAAGAAGACCGAAAAACAAGACGTCTTTTTGAGGTACTACCATTCGGTGATGGATAAGAGTTTGGATCAAAATAACGCAGCGACCCTGGGGCTGGTCAATTGGGTGCGGGCTAAACGGACCATTGATATGTATGAAGGACGTGTAACGCAGCAAGCAAACGCAAAGCATCGCCTTACCTTTGGAGCGGAATACCGGCCGGAGACCTTCCGGGGGACCGCAGTTAACACCGGCGAAGGCTATTTTACGGCGACCGGGCCGGGCGGCGCGACCAAAACCGGCTCTACCGCCAATCTTACCTATCGGGCGGCGTATGTTCAGGATGAATGGCAGGTATCTAATAAATTGCTGGCCGTAACATCCCTGCGCTACGATGACAGCAATAAATTCGAAAGCAATGTCAGCCCTAAACTGGGCCTGACCTATAAAGTAAATGATACGACGCGCATTAAGGCTAACGCGGCGCAAGGTTTCCGCAGTCCGACTCCGAATCAGCTTTATCAGAGCGCTTCGACCCAGCAAGGAAATCCTAACCTGCAATCGGAGACTTCTCGTTCTTATGACCTTTCCTTTGAAAAAGAGTGGCATAAAAAAGCGGCGAAAGTCACTTTTTTTACCAATGACGTGAGTAATCTGATTGATTTGGTGACTACAACGGGGACTAACAAGCAGTATCAAAATATCAGCAAAGCGATCATTCGCGGCGCCGAAGCCGAATTTACCCGCATGATTTCTCCGACTCTAGATTGGACCAATAGCTATACATACTTAGAAGCAGTCAACGGCGTTACGCAGCAGCGCCTGCCGAACCGTGCGCGCCATATGCTTACGTCCGGCTTGACCTACCATAACAACAAAGACTTTACCGCGAGCTTCCAAGGGCAGTTGCTGGAAAGCTACCTGGCCTCTCCGGGAGGAGAAAAAAGCTACGTCCTATGGAATCTTGCCATGTCGAAAAAGCTTTCCAGTCAATATACGGTTGTTTTAGGCGTGGATAATCTCTTTAATAAACAGGATGAAGACTTGCCGCTAATGGGGACCTATGTTCATGCAAGCCTTCGCTGCACGTTCTAAAGACAAAAATGTGACTTCCGTAAGGCTTTGTTGGTGTTGGCATTGAAATCTGCAAAGTAAAAGATTTACAAATTCGAAAATTAAGAATAGAATAAAATAAAGTAATTTATAAGAATTCCCTTTGCTGTTTGTGTTGCAGTTTTATGCGAAGGAGGGATTTTTATTGCGGAAATTTATCTGTTCTATTTGCGGTTATACTTATGACGAAGCGGCGGGAGAACCTTCAAAAGGCATTTCTCCGGGGACCTTATGGGAGGACATAGCGGAGGATTGGAGCTGCCCTTTGTGTGGAGCTATGAAAAGTGACTTTGAAGAAGAAAAGGTGCAAAGCGTGCCTGTTTCTCAAGATCCAACACCTTTAAAACAGGATATTTCTAATGTGGAGGGGTTTACGTACAAGGAAATCAGCGCTTTATGTTCTAATCTTGGCAAGGGATGTGAAAAACAGTATCGAATGGAACTGGCCGAGCTGTTTAAACAACTCGAAGCATTTTATCGTAACCAGAATGTCGGTGCAGAAAAAGAGCGATCTGTGACGGAGTTCCAAGATATCCTGAATAAGAATTTGAAAGCGTATGAGCAGGATAGTATGCTCGCTGTCGCTGTGGCGGATCGGGGAGCGATGCGAGCGCTTGTTTGGGGTGAGAAGGTTACCAAGTCATTAAAGTCCCTTTTGAACCGCTATGAAAAGCAGCAGGCTGAGTTTTTGGAAACAACGCATCTTTATGTATGCGAGGTATGCGGTTTTGCATATGTTGGAGAGGAAAAGCCGGAGGTATGTCCGGTTTGCAAGGTTTCTAATAAAAAGATAGCAGTGGTTTAAAGGGGGGAGCAGCATGCATGCAGTTAGAAACATAAGCTTGTGCACAAAAGATTGTCTTTGCCTATATGTTTGTCCAACTGGAGCAACCAATACGGAAACCGGGCAGATTGATGCTTCCAAATGTCTGGAGGGCTGTCGCGCTTGCGTTGACGCTTGCCCCTCCCATGCTATTTTTTTGCTTCCTGAGATATTTCCGCAGCAGCGAGATAAAGATGTTCGTGTTAAAAATGCGTTGCTGGCATTAATGAAAAGTAAGATAGTACAAGAAGAAATTGCAGATTATATTCATAAAACCACGGATAATCTTGTTTTGCGTAAGCTGGCCAAGGCTTTTAGCGTATCGAACCGCTTGCAGGCAGAGGATCTTTGGCGTGAGGCGGGCTATATGCTGCCTCAAGGAAGGCTTGTGCAGAAGTTCCTGCAATCCTTGCTGGAAAATGAACAGTCGGCAGGATTTCCGAAAGAAAGTGTGGAAAAACTGCTAAGGATGATAGAACAGGACAAATCTGGTATTCGTAAAGATGAAGGAGGACAAAAGATGCAAGAGAACAAGACACTCGCTAATTTGATGGAGGCTTTTGCTGGAGAGTCTCAGGCAAACCGAAAGTATCTGGCATATGCGAAGAAGGCAGAAAAAGACGGAAAGCTAAATGCGGCCAAGCTTTTTAAAGCTGCTTCTGACGCGGAAACTATTCACGCATTAAAGCATTTTGAAGTGGCGGGAAAAGTTGCTTCGACAGCCGACAATCTGAAAGACGCTGTGGCGGGGGAAATACACGAGTATAAAGATATGTATCCTGATTTTCTCAAGGAGGCTGAGGCGACAGGCAACAAAGCAGCTGCTTTGTCTTTCACCTTTGCCATGAAAGCCGAAGAGGTGCATGCCAGGCTCTATAAAGAAGCCTTGGAGAATCTGGAACAAACAGAAGAGATCTTTTACTATCTCTGTCCGGTATGCGGGAATATTGAAAAGAGTATTCCAGAAAAATGCAGTATCTGTGGTGTGCCTGGCGATAAGTTTATCAAATACTAAACGTCGCTGGGCGTGCATAAATTAAAGAAGATGATGAGATAGGTAAAAAAACAGCCTGCAAACGGTGTGAAACCGATTGCAGGCTGTTTTGTCTTTAGAGGACGCGGATTTTTTGATAGAGAGAGTCTCGCTCTACTGGAATTCGTCCTACTTCGCGGATGGCGTCTACCAAGGTGTTTTTGGTAAGGCCGCGGGAGGTTTTAGCGCCAGCGGCATGGGTGATTTTTTCTTCGCGGACTGTGCCGTCTAAATCATCAGCGCCAAAGCTTAAGGCCATTTGTGCGATAGGCAGTGTCAACATAATCCAATAGGCTTTGATATGAGGGAAATTGTCCAGCATGAGGCGGGCGATGGCGCAGGTTTTCAGGTCCTCCCAAGGAGAGGTGCGAGTAATGGTGTCCTCTAATTCCGTGTGCAAGGGATGGAATGGAAGGGCGATGAAGGTTTGGAAACCATTGGTTTGATCTTGCAGTTCCCGCAGGGAGAGGAAGTGGCGAATGCGTTCTTCCACTGTTTCGATGTGTCCGTATAACATGGTAGCGGTGGTGGGAATGCCTAAGTCGTGAGCGGTACGGTGGACATCCAGCCATTCTTGGGAAGTGGCTTTGTTGGGGCAAAGCTCAGAACGAACTCGAGAAGACAGAATTTCAGCGCCGCCTCCTGGCATGGAATCAAGCCCTGCTTTTTGGAGTTCTGTTAATACTTTTTGGACAGAGAATCCTGCTATTTTGGCAAAGTAACAGATTTCTACAGCGGTAAAAGCTTTTAGGTGCAAATGCGGTAATTCTTGTTTTAGCTGATGTAATACCGAAACATAGTATTCAAAAGGCCAATCGGGGTGAAGACCGCTGACTATGTGTAATTCTCGCAAATCAGGGTCCTGTGTTGCCCTGTGGGCGATGCTTAAAACGTCCTCTAGGTCCATGGCGTATGCTTTTGACGAATCCGCATCACAGCCAAAGGCGCAAAAACGACAGCGGGAGGTGCAAATGTTGGTCAAATTAATGTGCTGATTTACATTGAAATAAACAAAGTTTTCACTGTGCTGTTTGCGAACGGAATCAGCTAAATAACCAATACGGGACAAGTCGGAGGACTCCATCAGGCAGAGGCCGTCTTCGTAGCTTAAGCGTTCTTTGGCTAATACTTTATCCTCAATTTTATCAAGTTGTGTTTTCAAAATCGTATAGCTCCTTAGTATAGGATTTTAAAAATGATATGAATTATATTTCGAAATAACTATATAATACTATGCAGTGTATGTCAAATCTGGAGTTACTTGCGCTTGAGAGCAAGCAAGAGTTTGCATAAGATTGCATCATGTAGGGAATGCAGAGGATCCAGATTGGTTTCTTCTTTTAGGCAGTTTAAGCGATAGAGCAAGGTGTTGCGATGAAGATGTAAGAGACTAGCTGCTTGGTTGACGCGTAAGTTGCATTCTAAAAGCGTGCTAAGGGTTAGCTGCATATCGTTGTTGGAAAAATGGCTATGATTCAATTGTTTAAGAATCGCATTTAGGGCTAGTGCATGATGGGCTAGAGCGGTTTCGTGAAATACGAAATCTACAAGCTGCTGATGGTCGTATATACTTTGAAGTGGTTTAGCCAGGGTGCATTGACTGAGGGTGTAGAGTGCATGGCGGTAAGAGGCATAGTAGTCGTTTATCTCGGAGACAATAGCGCCAGTGCCGCAAAAGATAGCTTGCCCGGTTCTGTCGAAAGTTTGTGTTACAGCCTGGCCCCAGGAAAGTAGCTGCGTTGGTGCTGCATTGGCGGGGATATGCTTGATGATAATTAGTTTTTCGTCGGGAATGGCTGCAATGTCTTCTTTGGTAAGAAGCTTGGCTTGAAATAATTTTCCGATGATGGAGTCGGTGATGCGTTCAACTACTAGTTCGGAGGAACCATATTCAACAATGGATTTGTTAATTAGTGCTGCTGTGTCAAATACAGCTACCGCACGCGGCAATGTAGGCGTTATTCCAAGATTTTTGGCAATGCGCAGTAATTTGTTTTGGGAGTCGACAGGATTGTTCTGTAGAGCCAAATCGATAAATTGTTCGCGCAACAGATGTTTTGTTCGTAATTTTTGTAGTAAAAGTTCACGATCTAAAATGAGTTCCGTAATGGTCTTTACTAATTTTCCGGTGGAACGGACTTCGTCAGGGTGCCCGAAAACGCCGACAACACCGACGATTTGTCCCTCAAATACGATGGGCAAATTGACGCCCTGCAACGCTCCTGGATATAAGGACAGCTCGGATGGATAGATTTCAACCATATTGCCTGTGTCGAGCACATCCTTAGCGCCTTTGTGGAAGGTATGATGGCGGTGAGCATGACCAGTAGCAATGATGATTCCTTCACGGTTCATGATATTGATATTGCGTTGGACTAAGCACATCGTGCTATCGACAATTTTTTGGGCTAAGTCATCAGGAATAATCATATAAACACCTCTTTGTACTATTTGCACAAAAACGCAGATGATATATCTGAGTAATTCGTCAAATATGCAATTGTTTGAATTTAGCTAATGCTATACGATTATTGTATAAAAGCTGCGCTGATAAATAAAGAGTATTTGCGATAAAAGAGGTGAATTTAGAAAAAGTAACAAATACAAAAAGCGTGGCAGAGAAAGGAGATTAAGAAATGGACAGTATGGGAATGATAATCGTATTATTAGTAGCAATTGCTCTTATTATTTTCTTAACAATTCGCGTCAAGGTGCATGCGTTTGTTTCGTTGTTATTAGCTTGTCTTTTTATTGGTTTTGCAACAAATATGAACTTGTTAGATATCTTGAAATCCATTGAAAAAGGAATTGGCGGCTTTTTAGGAATGTTGGCGCCGATATTGGCGCTAGGTGCTATTGTTGGGAAAATGATGGAGATTTCAGGCGGTGCGGAGCGTCTGGCGCGGACAATGATTCGCGTTATGGGAAAGAGAAATACGCATTGGGCCATGATGGTGGTTGGCTATATTTGTGGCATTCCGGTATTTTTTCAGGTAGGTATTGTTTTGCTGATGCCCTTATTGTTTTGTGTAGCCATTGAAGCAGGCATGTCGTTAGTCATGATTGGTATTCCAATGATTATTGGTTTACTGACTGTGCACTGTATTGTTCCGCCTCATCCGGCGGCAACCGCTGTTGCCATTGGGTTGAAGGCGGATATTGGCAAAGTAATTTTATATGGTTTAATTGTCGGCTTGCCGGCGGCTATGGTTGCTGGACCGATTTTCGGCAAATTAGTGGGCAGCAAATTTACTTTAAATCCTCCAGAACATATGCTGAAAAAAGAACCTACACCGGAAGAACAGCTTCCCGGTTTTGGAGTTACACTCTTAACGATCTTGTTTCCGTTGGTCTTGATGATTTCTAAAACAGTATTTGAGTTTTCTTTAGGCAAAGATCATCCGTTGATGGGCTATATTAATTTTATCGGTTCGCCGGTAATGGCCTTGCTGTTAGCAGTTTTCCTTGCTTATTGGACATTGGGACTAAATCGCGGCATGAATATGGAAAAACTGCAGAAATTCAGTGAAAAGGCTATCGGGCCGATGGCGGCGATTTTATTAGTTATTGGCGCTAGCGGCGCTTTTAATCAGGTGCTTATGGACAGCGGTATTGGCGGGGCTATTAAATCGGTGCTTACCTCTTGGCATATTAATCCTTTAATCTTGGCTTGGTGCGTAGCTGCGGTTATGCGGTTTGCAGTAGGGGGCGCTACGATTGCCATGATTACGGCCGTTGGGTTGGTGAATCCTGTGCTGCCGATGTATCCAGGCGTAGACCCGGCGTTGGTAGCTGTTGCGATCGGAGCAGGGGCTATTGGTTTTTCCCATGTAAACGATCCTGGTTTTTGGTTTGTTAAGGAATATTTCGGCATGAAAATGGGCGATTTATTTAAAACCTATACGTTATCGACGACGATTGCCTCTGTTTTGGGTTTAATAACATTGTTGATTTTTAGTCAATTTGTCGGATGATAAGTAAAACGAAGTAAACAAGGAGGTCATGTGTAATGAAATTAACTGTTGTTGTGGATAATATGGTGTCCCATTCTATGCCGCGTCCGTTGCGGGCGGAGCATGGTTATGCGCTGCTTATAGAGATTGGAGGCAAAAAAATATTGTTGGATGCAGGACAGTCTGACGTGGCAGTGCATAATTTGAGCTTGCTGGGAGTGCATCCTGATGAATTGGATGCCATTGCTATTAGTCATGGGCATTACGACCATGCCAGCGGATTAATACATGTTTTGAAGCATCGTACTAAGCCTGTGCCGGTGTATGGACATTCTGCGATCTTTACGGAACGATACTCAGTGGCAGGAGGAAAGCGGCGGTATATCGGCATTTCTAATTCGCAGGAGGAATTAGAAACCTTTGGGGCTCAATTTTGCTTGTCTGAGAAGCCTCAGGAGATTGTTGACGGATTAGTATTCAGCGGTACGGTGACTAAGACCACAGAGTATGAAGAAGGCGATAAGAAACTGGTCTTGTTGAGAGAAAACGGTGAAGAGGTTCAAGATGAACTGGTGGACGATACGTCGTTATATTATAAACATCCAGAGGGGTTAGTGGTGTTAAGCGGCTGCGCTCATTCTGGGTTTGTAAATACAGTGGAACATGGCTTCAAGGTGCTTGGCGTTAATAAGCTGATTGGCTGGGTAGGAGGTACGCATTTAGGCCCTGTATCCAAAATTCAGCAAGAAAAGACGTTGGCTCAAATTGAAGCGTATAAGCCGCAATTTATAGCGGCTAGTCATTGTACAGGCTTTGTCATGATGGGAGAGCTGGAACGTCGATTGGGTGAGGTGTTTATTAGCGGTATGGTAGGGAAAGTAATTCAAGCATGAAAAACGGAATAGCTTAAAATGGAAAGTGGCAGCTGCAAATTTTGTGGCTGCCACTTTTGGCGGTTCTAGATTCGTGTTGGAAGTCATTTCCTATATTGACGGATGAAAAATAAAACAGTATGCTGAAAAAGAAATCATATGCGGAAAAGAGGAGCCTAGATGCCAAGACCGACAAAAGAACGCGCAGTTGGGATGATGCCGCCTTGGGCGCGGTTCAAACCGGCAGGGATACCGATAGATGAATTGGAAGATGAAATCATTACTGTGGAAGAGATGGAAGCCTTGCGGCTGGCTGATTTGGACGGGCTGGATCAGGACCAGGCCTCGCAATGCATGGATATCTCGAAACCGACTTTCTGCCGGGTGCTCATGCAGGCGCGGCAAAAGGTGGCTCGCGCTCTTTGGCAGGCGAAATGCTTGCAAGTGGAAGGTGGAAATTTTCGTTTGGAAAAAGGATGTTCACGCGGACGGAGTTTGTGGAAATGCGCTTCTTGCGGGAATCAATGGATAGGCCGCTGCGCACGAGGGCGCTGCGGCGGCGAGAACCGTTGTCCTGTATGCGGAGGCGAGGAAATAAGCTTAGATACAAAGGCTTGACTGTGCAGCATGCTTGCGATACAATCATCATAGTGAAACAGTTTTCAAAAAGGCATTTTCGAATGTCTTTTTTTGAAAATGATTTTGAAATATGTTTTGGAAAGGGGAACGGATATGAAAGTATTGGTTACCGCTCAAAGTGAGCAACCGCGTCAAGCAATGGAGTTGCGCTTTGGCAGGGCGCCGTTTTTCTGTGTGTATGATACAGAAAGCGGTAAATGGGAAAGTGTAAATAACACCATTAATATGAATGCAGCTCAAGGAGCTGGGATTCAAGCGGCGCAAGCCGTCGAACGTTTGGGGGCCAAAGTGGTTATTACAGGCCACGTCGGTCCAAAAGCATTTCGGGTATTGGAAGCCAATCAGGCGGAAGTGTATTTGGCTCAAGAAGGGTTAACTGTAGAAGCCGCCATGGAAGCCTGGAAAGCTGGCAAACTGCAGCGTCAGTTGCAGGCGGATGTAGAAGGTCATTGGTAATTCTATTGCGAAAAATAATAACGGTATAATTTGGAGGAGGAAATTTTAATGGAAAAGTATGGAGTACCAACTTATCAGGGAATGTTATGTGCGCATTTTGGTCATTGCGAGCAGTTTGCTATTGTAGCCGTAGAGAATGGCCAGGTACGGGGGATGGAAATGCTGACGCCGCCGCCGCATGAACCGGGCGTTATTCCTAACTGGCTGGCGCAGCAGGGCGTGCATAAAGTGATTGCAGGCGGTATGGGGGCTAGAGCTCAGATGATTTTCGCTACCCATGGTATTGAAGTAGTCTGCGGCGCTTCGGCGCAAGATCCGCAAGAACTGGTTCGTTTGTATTTGGCCGGACAGCTGGTACAAGGGGATAATCCTTGCTCTCATGAAGAGGGACAGCCCTGCACTGGTCATAAGTAAAAAAGAGGTGTAGCTTTGAGCGAAGAAGTTAAGAAAGATTCGCCCGAAGAGCTTTGGCAAGATTGTCTGCTTTGGGCCCGGGAAAAAGACAATGATTTTAAAGAACGTTGCCGCGTTGCGGGCGTGAATTCGGAAAAGCTGCCTCTAAAAGAGTTAGCGGCTTTGCCTTTGCAGCCTAAACCCGAACCCTCTGCGTCTCCTTTTGCGCGTTTGACGCTGCCTTTAAGCGGTGTTGCACGGTTAATGAATTCAACTCCGTATTTGGTAGAGGAAGTGGACGATTGGGCGCAGAAAAGCGCTTTTTGGCTTCGCTCCTGCGGTATGACGCTAGCCTCTATTTTATTAGTGGCTGATGGACTGGATGGCGAAGGTCCTGCATGGGGTGTATTAGAAGGCGCTAAAACTATGCAGACTACTGTTGTTTCCTTAAGTGCGCGTCCGTGGGAAACCGTCAGCGAATGTGGCGCTAGCGCCTGTGCGTTGTCGGCGCCTCTGTTGGATGCGTGGATGAATAGTGGCGAAGGTTCGGGAACTTGTCGGACGTTCTTTTGTTTGACTGCGGGAGTGTCCGAAGAACAACGACAAGCTTGGCAAAAGTACTTAGGCTATCCTGTGTATCTTCAGTGGGGCTTGCCGGGACTGCAGGCGTCTCTTGTCGCTTGGGAGTGCCCGCAAGGGGGCGGGTTCCACTTGCCTATTGATTCCTTCTGGCCGGAACTCATTGATCCGCAGACGCAAGAGTTGACGGCGCCTGGTGAGGCAGGCGAGCTAGTGCTGACCGCGCTGAGGCGGCGAAGTTCTCCAGCGATTCGCATGCGAACTGGCTGGGTAGGGCGGTTTGCAGAAAAAGCTTGCCGTTGCGGTAGCCCGTATCCTAAATTTATACCGGAAGAATTCTAAAAATGAGCGTTAGAGCGAGAGCTCTGGCGCTTTTGTCCTGTTTTGGCGTTATGGTTTCAGGAGGTGTAAGTGATGGCCTTGCTGGAAGTGAAGAATTTGCGGAAAAAGTACGGAGATTTTGCAGCAGTAGATGGAATCGATTTTTCTGTAGAAGCAGGCGAAATATTCGGCCTTTTAGGACCTAATGGAGCCGGAAAAACAACGACAATCAATATGTTGATAGGGCTGGCAAGGGTGACAGCCGGAGAGATTCGTTTAGGCGACGTAGATTGTGTTGCCAGGGTAAAAGATGCACAGCGCCGTATCGGCGTGGTAGCGGATGAAAGTAATTTATATGATGAAATGAATGGCTTTGATAATTTGATTTTTTGCGGATCTTTGTATGGAATGGAGAAAAGAAGAAGAGAGCGTCGAGCACGAGAATTGCTGGAAGTGTTCGGATTGTCAGAAGCGGGGAATAAACCCTTCAAGGCATATTCAAAAGGTATGAAACGGAAACTGACTATTGCTGCGGGATTGCTTCATGAGCCGGAAATATTATTTTTGGACGAGCCTACAACAGGACTTGATGTAGAAAGTGTTCGGCAAATACGTACCCTTATATGGGAACTCAACCGTACGGGAGTGACAGTATTTCTAACTACGCATCACATTGAAGAAGCGGAAAAGTTATGCCACCGTGTTGCGTTTATAGTTAAAGGGAAATTGGTGCGCATGGGAATGGTAGAAGCCTTATTGCAAGAAGGGCAAGGGCAGCATGTACTTGAGTTTCGAGTGGAAGGAAAGGCTCCTTCTTTACAGCAAGAACTAACCCAAATGTTACCTGTACAAGTAGATATGCCGGATGAGAAAACAGTACGAGTGCTGACTAGCGAAAGAGTCGAACTTATGCCGTTTATGAGCTTTTTTTCAAAGCGCGGCGTTATGGTGTACGAGGCGAAATGGATTAAGCCTTCTTTAGAGGATGTATTTGTAAATATTACAGGCATTGGGTTGGCACAGATGCGCAAGGAAAAGGAAGGTGCGCAGCGATGAGGGAAAGTATTGCTTTTTGGGCCATCCTTTGTAAAGATATGAAAACATATTATTTAAAGCCGCCTAATATTAGTTGGGGCTTGTTGTTTCCTATATCGTGGACATTGATGTTTTTTATCCGTACACAAAGTGCTATTGACATTAAAGAGCTTTTGCCTGGTGTGATGGGTTTGTCTATTTTATTCGGCGCCACTTCCATGTTGGCGGTTACTATTACGTTTGAACGGAAAAGCAGATCCTTTGAGCGGCTTTTGCTGGCCCCCATTAGCTTAAATATATTAATGCTGGCTAAAACGAGCGGCGCAATTTTATTTGGGATTGTGAATGCGTTGGTGCCGGTATTTTTTGCTTCTTTTTTGATCGACTTATCCGGTGTAGATTGGGTTGTTCTATTTCTAGCAATAGTTCTTATTGCGGCGACTTCCACATTTTTAGGTCTTTATATTGCGGTTTCCGCCAGTGAAGTATTTGAAGCGCAAACTTTTTCCAATTTCTTTCGCTTTCCGATGATGTTTTTGTGCGGGCTTTTTATTCCTGTAGAGAATCTTCCGGCTTGGCTGCAACCGGTATCGTATTGCTTGCCTTTGACATATGGAGCAGACATGCTGCGCGGGGCTATAAATGGTACGACTATGTTTTCTATAATGGATGAATTTCTAATATTGTGTGTGTTTTCAATGGGCTTGTTTTGGTATAGTACTCAAAATATTAAAAAGAAGTGGATTCAATAAGAAGTGAGATTCTGCGGTGCGAAAGCAAGTGATTAGTAAAGAGGTGTGCTATGTATTCTGAAATGGTAATGGAGCATTTTACAGAACCGAAAAATGTGGGGCTGATGAAGGATGCGGACAGTATTGGTGTAATGGGAGACGGCGATTGCGGGGATCAGTGCGTTATTTTTATTAAAGTTGACGAAGGACGGATTAAACGCTGCAGTTTTCTTGTGTTTGGTTGTGCGCCGGCTATTGCTTCTGGCAGTATGACAACCGTTTTGGCGCAAGGGAAAACCTTGGATGAAGCCCTTGCTATTAGCGAAGAGGATATTTTGCAGGCTTTAGGGGGCTTGCCGGAAGTTAAAAAACATTGTTCCAACTTGGGAGCTGCGGCATTGCATGCTGCAGTGGAAGAATATTTAGGAAAAACATCATCTGCTGCTGATGATGTGGTATGAATGTCAGGCATAGAAAAGAGCTGCGGACATTCTGCGTTTTCAGATGTCTGCAGCTCTATGAAGTTTTAATGAAGATCAAGGGCGTTAGAATGGTTTAATAATGGAAGAGTATTGTTTAAGGCTGCATGCACGCAGTCTATGATAGAGCCTTTTTCGTAAGTGTAAATTTTGATGTTTGCTCTGGCTAAAGAACGGAAGGACTGTAAACCAATATAACCAGTGACAATACATGAAGGTTGCCAGTCTAAAATTTTTTTAACAGTTTCCTGCTCTTTACTATTGGGCTGATCCGTCGTTAGTGAAATGAATAGCCACTTTTCCGGCTGCTTCCAGTATGCGGCTAAAAAAGAAGCGCCGCGAAAGCGAGGGTCTAAAGCTGCTTCAGGATGCAAGCCACGGCTGGTTAAAACGATATCAGGGCGAGTGTTGCACTGGTTCATATTAATTCCTCCTTGATAATTATTGACAAATGAAATTTGTTTCATTAAGCTGAGAAGGACAAAGTACACTTAATGAGGTGATTCGTATGAAGTATAAGACAGTCGGGTCTTGTGCAAAGGAAATTTCTTTTGAAATTTATGAGGGGAAATTGAGTCAGGTTTCTTTTAAAGGAGGATGTCCCGGGAACTTACGGGCTATTGGTATTTTGGTGGAAGGAATGGACGTACAAGAATTTATTGATAAATTCAGAGGCAATCTATGTCGCAATGGTACTTCTTGTACAGATCAATTAGCGCAAGCATTAGAGGAATGGCAAAAAAGACAAGAACACACTGCGTAACTTGAACAAGAAGAGCCTGCGTGAACGATGGATTTGCGCAGGCTTTTGAATTACTTTCGCTTGAATCCGTATAAGATGAGGCTGATTGAAAACTGAAAAGAAATATGTTTCAAATTGAGCATAAGATACATATTGGGAATTGTCAAGAAAAAAGAAACTTATTTCGTAATTGACGAAAAAATCTTCAAGTGGTAGGATAGATTTATACAAAAGAAACATATTTCTTAATGAACTTTTAGAAAACTTTAAAAGGAGTGAACTTATGCGTATTAGCATTGCCAGCGGCAAAGGCGGTACTGGAAAGACTACTCTGACGACATTGATGATGCAGAAAGCGCCAACCGATAGTATTATTTGGGTTGATTGTGATGTAGAAGCGCCTGATGGCGATGTTTTTGGCGAGGTAGAGTGGCGTCAGGAACAAGTAGTGACGAGGCAAGTTCCTGAATTGTTCGGCGAGTGTATTGGATGTGGTACTTGTGCGGATCTATGTCGTTTTCAAGCCCTGGCTATGGCTGGGGGAAAACCAATGGTATTTCCGGAATTATGCCATTCTTGCGGTGTTTGTGTCCGACATTGTCCGGCGCAGGTATTGCGGGAGCGGCCAGAAGAAGTGGGGCAGGTGCGCTGTGGTGTTTGGCGAAAAGACGGGCAGGAACATGTATATATTCAAGGACTGCTCAAAATTGGCAGCGTAGCAAGCACGGTCGTAATTGATGCGGCTAAAAAAGCGGCAGCTGCAGGAAAGCCGGAGTTGACCCTTGTTGATTGTCCTCCTGGAACTACCTGTTCCATGGTAGCGGCTGTCAAAGGGAGCGATTGCTGCATTTTGGTTACGGAACCAAGCTTGTTTGGCATTCATGATTTGAGAGGCGCTCTTTCTGTCGCAGCCAGGATTGGCATTCCGGCGGGAGTTGTGCTCAATAAAAGCGATGGAAGTCATCTGGAAAAAGAAGTAGAAAAACTATGCCAGACTATGAACGTGCCGCTCCTTTTGCGGATTCCTTATTCTAGGGAATTTGCCCAAAAATATGCTGCTGGGAATATCGATACGCAGATTTCGGTGGATTGGCCGAATTTTTGGCTGCAAGTGAGAGCGTTGGCCAAGGGGGATAAAGTATGAAAGAAATTGTTGTGCTAAGCGGCAAAGGCGGCAGTGGCAAAACTTCGGTGAGTGCTGCGTTGGCGCGCATTTTAGAAAAAAAGGTTTTGGTGGATTGCGATGTTGATGCCGCTAATTTTTATCTGACGCTGAACGCGAAAGAAATTGAAAGGCAACCTTTTTTTGCGGGGCTGGAAGCGTTTGTCGATCAAGCTCTTTGTACGAGCTGCGGGAAATGTGAAGAAGTGTGTCGCTTTGGTGCTATTACTAGCGCCGGAGTAGTAGACGAGCTTGCTTGTGAAGGCTGCGGCGCCTGTGCATTGGTATGTCCGCAAAAAGCGGTGGATATGAGGGAGCGGCAGGCAGGCTGTTGGCTGGTATCGGAAAGTCCCTTTGGGACTTTGGTACATGCGGAATTGGGCATTGCAATTGAAAATTCGGGGAAGTTAGTTTCTCAGGTGCGTCGGGAGGCTAAAGAACGGGCTCTGCTGCAGGGGGCGGAATGGCTTTTGGTCGACGGTCCTCCCGGTGTAGGCTGTCCTACGATTGCTTCTTTAACCGGGGCTGATGCTGTGCTGTTGGTATTAGAACCGACAGGAAGCGGCTTGGCTGATGCGAAACGCTTAGTGGCGCTGGCAAAACACTTTGAAGTTCCGGTGCTGGCATGTATTAATAAGGCGACCTTGCATGAGGGGCAAACAGCCATTGCTAGAAAATGGATTGCGGATTCGGGGCTTGTGCCGGTAGGCGAACTTCCTTATCATGAAGCCTTTCGCAAGGCGTCTTCCGAAGGCTGCAGCATTTGGGAAAGCGGCGGCAAAGAGCTGCGGACAGCAATCCAACTATTATGGCAGAACGTGCAAAAAGCGTTATAGCAGCAAGCACGGCTTGTGATAAAGAAAATATTATAGAAAAATTGAAGGAGTAGGAACTATGAGTGAAATGACGAAGATCGAGAAAAATCTTGCAGGCATTAAACGCCGCTGGCTGGTTATGAGCGGTAAAGGAGGCGTGGGTAAAAGCACGGTAACCGCGCAGTTAGCAGTCCGTCTGGCGGCTAAAGGCTGGAAAGTGGGCGTGTTGGACGCGGACTTGCACGGACCGAGCCAAAGCGGCATTTTTGGCATGCGGGGGCAGCAGCATACAGCTGTAAGGGATAGAATTCAGCCCTTTACTCATGGGCCGAATGTAAAAGTCGTTACGATGCAGGGGCTGCTCAACACACCTGACGAAGCATTAATTTGGCGCGGGCCTTTGAAGATTGGTCTGATACAGCAATTGCTTGGCGATACCGATTGGGGAAACCTGGACGTTCTCTTGATGGACAGCCCTCCTGGCACCGGTGATGAGCCTTTAACCTTGGTTCAAGATGTGCCGCAATGTGAAGGAATCGTCGTGACAACCCCGCAAGAGGTTTCATTGGCGGATGTGCGAAAATCGCTGAATTTTGCGGCGGCTGTTAAGCTGCCTTTGCGGGGCTTGATTGAAAATATGAGCGGTTTTATTTGCCCTGATTGCGGACATTGTCATTATCCGTTCGGTCAAGGAGGCGGAGAAAAGCTGGCGGCTGAAAAGAATATTCCTTTTTTAGGCGCCTTGCCATTAGATCCGTTGGTTATGTTGGGAGGCGATCAAGGTCTTCCGGATCAGGCCGGTTCTCCAGCTTGTGAAGAAGCATGGGAGCAAGTTATTGCTAAATTGATGCAAGAGTAAAGACCTTTTGAAAGAAGTGTGAAGGTTTATGAAATGTGCACAATGCGGACATAAAAATTGCTATAAAATCGGACAAAACTGTTTAGGCTGGTCGGTAGAGGACGTGAAAGAACAGTACCACGGAAGAGATTTGGAAATGATGCAGGCTGCAGCCTGCACGGAAGGCCGCTATTATCTGAAGCTGACCCGTCTGGAAGAAAGTGTAGAATTTGCCAAACTCTTAGGAACTAAGAAAATTGGGTTGGCCTTTTGTATCGGTTTAGCTGAAGAAGCTAAGCTGATCGAGGCGTATTTTGCCAAGTTTTTTGAAGTTCATTCGGTTTGCTGCAAGGTTTGCGCTGTCGAGAAAAACCATCTGGGATTGGAGCCGATAAAAGACGGTGCTAAAGAGGTTATGTGTAATCCGAAGGTGCAGGCTGCGGTATTGAATAAAGAGAAAACAGAATTGAACTTTACAGTAGGCCTCTGCGTAGGACATGATATGCTGTTTACTTCTGCTTCCGCAGCGCCTGTATCATGCTTAGTGGCTAAGGATCGCGTTATGGCCCATAATCCCTTGGGCGCTATTTATTCAAGGTATTGGCGCAGGAAGCTGGGCATACTGCCGGAGGGTCAGGTGTAAATTAAACTATAAGCTTTTGTTTTTTGAAGAGTCGTGTGGACGGAGGTCTGTACGGCTTTTCTTTCTAAAGAATAGACTCTTTTATACGAAAGGAGCGGAAAAGATGATCTTAGAGCGCATGCGCGCAATGAATCGTATGTTGCAAACTGCTGCAAAGGTTACCTATGCTGAAGTTGCAACCATTTTGGGCCAGGTATTAGAAGCCAATGTTTATATTGGCGATCGTGAGGGAGGAATTCTGGGGTTTTCATTACAAAAAGGCTTTGAATGCGATGTAATGCTGGAAAAGGTTCTTCAAGTGGGCTGCTTTCCCGAACGCTATGTGGAGTGGTTGTTACGAGCTACAGAAACACTTCCTAATGTACGATTGAAAGAGAGTCGTTGTGCTTTTAGCGGGGATTTGCTTTGCAAGTTTAGTGATAAATTTACTACGATAGTGCCTATGTATGGCTGCGGAGAACGAAGCGGCACGTTGATTGTTGCAAAGTTTGAGAAAGAATTCACTGAAGCAGATTTGGTTTTAGCGGAGTATGCAGCAGTTGTAGTCGGTTTAAAATTCTTACGGGATCAAAATGACCGTACAGAAGAGATTGCGCGTAAAAAAGCGATTGTGCAAATGGCGTTTGGCACTCTTTCTTACTCAGAGCAAACGGCGATGCGCTATCTTTTGCGGGAAATTGAGGGGAATGAAGGACTGTTGATTGCAAGTCGCATTGCCGATCAGAAAGGCTTTACTCGTTCGGTTATTGTCAATGCTTTGCGTAAGCTGGGAAGCGCAGGTGTTCTGGAAAGTCAGTCTTTAGGAATGAAAGGGACCTATGTTCGGATTACAAATGAGTATTTAATGGTATTTTTGGAAAAATTGAGTGAAGCGGGGAGTCATCGATAAACTTGCTATTTCATAGTTATGGGCGCTTATTGTGTTTTTGGAAATAAACATATGGAAATGGGGCGTGGCATGTACATCGGTGGAATTAATAAGTTGTCTTTATTAGATTATCCTGATAAGACGTGCTGTACTATTTTCACAGTTGGGTGTAATTATTGCTGTCCATTTTGCCATAATGCGTCTCTTGTTCAAGGGGCTTTTTCTGGAGAACGTATTGTCTCGGAGAAAATAATAAAATTTTTGAGAAAACGTCAAGGGCTTTTGGACGGAGTTTGCGTGAGTGGTGGTGAACCTCTGTTGCAAAAGGGGTTGGAGTTATTTCTCCAAAATATTAAGGAGCTTGGATTTGCTGTTAAAATTGATACTAATGGCAGCGACCCTCAGAAACTGAGACAGCTTGTCGATAAAAGATTAGTTGACTATGTTGCCATGGATATTAAAAATGCACCTAAAAAGTATGGACAAGCTATCGGTCTTAAAGACTATGATCTTGAATCTGTAAAAGACAGTGTTGCTTTTTTGCTTTCTGGAACAATACCCTATGAATTTAGAACTACTGTGGTGCGTGAGCTTCATACAAGTGAAGATATTTTGTTAATTGCTCAATGGATTGAAGGGGCTCAACGTTATTATCTTCAAAAATTTGTTGATTCTGGAAATATATTAAAAAGAGGACTTTCTTCTTATTCAAAAGAGACTATGAAGAATTTGAAAAATTTGGTTCTTCCATTGCTTCCGTCAGTTGAACTTCGCGGTGTATAACATGGTTTTGTAATGTATCATACATATTGATAATGTCTTTTGAAACCTTGCCAAAAGGGAGAGGTTAATTATGTATCAGGTTATCAAGCGGGATGGAAAAAAGGTCGATTTTGAATTATCCAAAATAAGCAAAGCAGTTACGAAAGCGTTTGAATCACTGAATAAGAAATATCATACAGAAACAATTGATTTCTTGACGCTGATGGTAACGGCAGACTTTGAGCCAAAAGTATCTAACGGCGCCATTTCGGTAGAAGACATTCAAGATAGTGTAGAGACGGTGCTAATAAAAGGTGGTTACGCTGATGTAGCCAAAGCTTATATTTTGTACCGCAAGCAGCACGAAAAGTTACGTAATATGAAGTCTACTATTCTTGACTTCAAAGAAACGGTAGATAGTTATGTTAAAGTGACTGATTGGCGAGTAAAAGAAAATTCTACCGTCACATATTCGGTGGGAGGGCTAATTTTAAGTAATTCCGGCGCTATCACTGCTAATTACTGGCTAAGCGAAATTTACGATCCGGAAATAGCAGAAGCACATCGTAATGCAGATATCCACTTGCATGATCTTTCGATGCTTACCGGCTATTGTGCTGGGTGGAGCTTAAAGCAGCTTATTAAGGAAGGATTGGGTGGTATCGCGGGGAAAATCACTTCATCGCCTGCGAGTCACTTGGCCACTTTGTGCAACCAGATGGTTAACTTTTTGGGTATTATGCAGAACGAATGGGCGGGGGCGCAAGCGTTTTCTTCTTTTGATACCTATTTAGCTCCATTTGTTAAAGTAGATAATCTTTCTTATGCTACCGTGAAAAAGTGTATTGAAAGTTTCATTTACGGGGTAAACACTCCGTCGCGCTGGGGTACTCAGGCGCCATTTTCTAATATTACGCTGGATTGGGTAGTTCCGAGCGATTTAGCTGAATTGCCGGCTATTGTCGGCGGTAAAGAAATGGATTTTAAGTACAAAGACTGCAAAAAAGAAATGGATATGGTTAATAAAGCGTTTATTGAGATCATGATAGAAGGAGATGCCAATGGACGTGGTTTTCAATATCCTATTCCTACTTATTCCATAACAAAAGATTTTGATTGGAGCGATACCGAAAATAACCGTTTATTGTTTGAAATGACGGCAAAGTACGGAACGCCTTATTTCTCGAACTATGTTAATAGCACGATGGAACCAAGTGATGTGCGTAGCATGTGCTGCCGCTTGCGGTTGGATCTGCGTGAGCTGCGCAAAAAATCAGGAGGTTTTTTCGGTAGCGGAGAAAGTACTGGTTCTATTGGGGTGGTTACTGTAAATTTGCCGCGTATTGCCTATTTGGCTCGTAGTGAAGTTGATTTCTATGCTCGTTTAGATAAGATGATGGATATCGCGGCCAGGAGTCTTAAGGTGAAACGCACCATCTTAATGAAATTACTGGCTGAAGGGTTATATCCTTATACTAAACGCTATCTCGGCAGCTTTGAAAATCACTTTTCAACTATTGGAATGATCGGCATGAATGAGACTGCATTGAATGCTAAGTGGTTACGAGAGGATTTGACTCAGCCGAAAGCGATTGCGTTTGCGCAGGAAGTATTGCTTCACATGCGTGAGCGTCTTTCTGACTATCAGGAAGAGTACGGCAACTTGTACAATCTGGAAGCAACACCGGCGGAGAGCACAACCTATAGGCTGGCGAAGCACGATGTGAAACGTTGGCCAGAGATCATTACCGCTGCTAAAGCCGGTGGGACGCCATACTATACGAATTCTTCTCATCTCCCGGTTGGGTATACGGATGATATTTTCGAGGCGCTTACTATTCAAGATAAGTTGCAGCCGTTATATACATCGGGCACGGTTTTTCATGCTTTTGTAGGTGAGAAACTGTCAAGTTGGAAGTCTGCAGCGTTATTAGTAAGGAAAATTGCAGATAATTATTCTTTGCCATATTATACCATATCGCCTATTTATTCCATCTGTAAAAACCACGGCTATATTAATGGCGAGAAGCATAGTTGTGATGAATGTGGTGAACCCACTGAAGTATATAGCCGTATTACCGGATATTACCGTCCTGTTCAAAACTGGAATGAAGGAAAAACACAAGAGTTTAGGGAGCGCAAGTTGTATGACTTACGTGAAGATGTAAATTCTGATAAGAAATTATTAACGAGTTCTCAGACAAGCAACAGTAGGCAAGCACCCCAAAGGACTATAGAGAATACGGATATGATCATGCTGTTTACTACTAAAAGTTGTCCGGATTGCATCGCAGCTAAAGCGTTTTTGAAAAAAGCAAGCATTGTCTATAGTGAAGTTGCGGCAGAAGATAATACAAATATGGTAGCGAAATATGGGATAAAAAGCGTCCCTACACTTGTTGTAGAAAGCGGTTCTGAGATTAAGCGGTTTATAAATGCTTCTAATATTCATAGTTTTACGGAAACGTATTAAAAAATATTTCATATTGAAATTAACGAAGTTTTTAATGAACCATGGAGGATTATATGGAGAATAAGCATTCAATGAGTAATGTTGAAGTGGTAAACGACGTCAAAGAGTTGGCTATTTCTATCAAGCATGTTACAGGTCTAGTAGGGCAGATTGTTCAAAGTGCTAGCGAATTATCCCTTGGTGGTCAACATACGATTAGCGCATCTAAGGTTTTGATAGAAAAAAACCAACATACAGCTAAAATATTGGAATTTATTAAAAGTATTGCTGCTCAAACAAACTTATTGGGGCTAAACGCGGCGATTGAAGCAGCTCGTGCAGGCGAGCAGGGTAGAGGATTTGCGGTTGTGGCTGAAGAGGTTAGAAAACTGGCCGACCAATCACAGGAGGCTGTAAAAAACATTCAGACAACCTTGCAGGAAATGAGTGAAGCAATTGATTCAATTAATAAATCAATTGAATATAATCAGCATCACAGGGAAGGACAAGCGATAAAAACTCAAGATGTATTACTTAATTTAGAACATATTAGTCATAGTGTGAGAAAAGTAGAACGGTATATGGATTATTTAGAATCAGATAATAGTTGTATAGGAAACCGGTAATGATTTTAATTGTGCGAGGATTGATAGTTTTTAGCAGGTCTATTGTTGAGGGGGATTGGGGATGCAAATAGAAACTAGGTTAATAGCGCGGTATTCGGAAACGGATCAGATGGGGATAATTCATCACTCAAATTATGCAGTATGGTTTGAAGCAGGGCGAATTGAGTTTTTAAAGAAAGTTGGAATTTCTAATATAGACATAGAAGCAAAAGGGGTTTTGCTTCCTTTGTATGAAATGAGCTGTAAATTCAAGAGTCCTGCAAGATCTGAAGATGAAATTATGGTTATAACAAGTCTAAAACAAATTTCTCGCGTTCGTTTGTGTTTTTCATATCAAGTAATAAATGCTATAAATCGTAAGCTTTTAGCCAATGGTGAAACCATGCATGCATGGACAGATAAAGCATTAAAGCCTATCAATGTAACAAAAGCGATTCCCAATATATGCTCTTTATTGAGTAAAACTATAGATGTTGTGAAGGTTGAAGTAAAGTAATAGGTTTTCTGGTTTTTGGAGGTATTTCGTCAGTAGCTTTGCGGTGAAATATATCGGCTGCTAAAGCTTTTACTTTGGTATATTTTCTAGACATAGCAAGATCTCCTGTTGTAATTTTCATTCTACAACGGGAGGTCTTTTGTTTCACTGTCCTGATTTTGGGAGTTAGCGTCAAATGAGGGGGTGTATACCTTATAGAGCAAAACAAACGATAGCCATTACTTGATAATGCTGACACAATGATAAATGCTGGAATAAGTATACATCGGCTTTTGGCATTTAATGATGCTTCGAGAATGTTTTATTGAAACTTTATCGAATTTAAGAGGGTAAAACAGAAATACTTAAACTCGTATAAAGTAAGCGTTTGATTTTCAAAGAGGATTTTTAATACTTCCGTGAAAAGGAGTGAACTGGCTATGGCTGCGTGGCCGAATCAAGAAGAAAGAACCGCTATTTTTAATAACGTTTTCACTGATGCAAGCTTGAGTCGCTACTATTTGATCATGGTCGCACTTTCTTGTACGGTAGCAACATACGGGCTATTGTCGAACAGTACGGCTGTCGTAATTGGGGCGATGCTGATTGCGCCGTTAATGGGTCCAATTTTAGGGTGCGCGCTGGCGGTGGCTGCAAACAGCCGGTCGCTGCTTTTATTGGCATTGAAAGCGGAAGCTCTTGGCGGGGTGGCTGCGGTTCTATTGGCGATGGTGCTGACCCTTATGTTGCCGCGGGCGGAGTTGACTGGCGAGGTGATTGCACGAACTACGCCTACTATTTTAGATTTGGTGATTGCACTAGCCTCCGGCGCGGCGGGGACCTATGCGATTTGCATGAAGCCGCAAAGTGCGACCCTTCCGGGAGTAGCGATTGCTACGGCGCTGATGCCGCCGTTATGTACCGTAGGCATTGGCTTGGCCCAACAGAATATGAGCGTTGCTGGTGGCGCGTTTCTGCTTTTTCTTGCTAATATGGTAGCTATCGTTGTTGCCGCTGTACTTGTCTTTGAATTAGCAGGTTTTGCGAACGGGCACGGACGTGAAAAGGAAGCGGGGGCTCAATCAGCGGTTCGACGTCTTCTCTATCCCGTGTTGCTGCTGATACTAATCTCTGTGCCGTTGGCCTTCATTATGTATAAGACATATGCTAAAGCGCATACGGAGCAGATCATTCAAACCTCTCTTGAAGAGTCGCTGGATATGATTGCACCGCAGTCTACTTTGTTGTCTGCCACATTTAACGAAGCGGATAGACGCTATGATGTCGAGGCGGCGTTTCGGACCACGAAGGTGATTAGCCCTGAAAATATACGGCAAATGGAGAATTTGCTGGAGCTGCGTCTGGGAAAAGCGGTGAAGGTAAGCGCTGATGTTGTATTGGTGCAAAAAGTGAACGATGAGAAAAATATTGATTCCTTTCAAGCACTGCTTCCTAAGATAAAAGAAAAAGAAATAGTGGAGGTTGTGCGCAGCGGGACGCCTGAAGAAATCATCGAACAGGCGTTGAGGGAAAAGCTGTCGTTGCTGCCTGCTGTGGAATTGGAGGATTATCGCTTCTCTTACCAGCGAGGAAGCAGCACCTATCAGATTGAAGCTGTTATCGTGAGTGCGAAACCGCTGGAAGAAAGTGTACGTAAATCGCTGCAGGCGGTACTTGAGGAGCGTTTGAAACGAAGAGTAGAAGTCCAACTGCGTATAAAAACTTCTCCGCCTTCGAGGACAGAAATAGAAAAAGTTCCGCCGCAAGCGCCATAAGACGAAGAGAACCCGGACTCCCCTGATGGGATGCCGGGTTCTCTTTATTTGGTTGATTTCACACCCCTAATAAACTGGGATATTGTCGCGGAACATGTCAGCGATGATCCCTTCCATGGAATACAAACCAGGAGGCTGTTTTACCAGGAAGTTGGCTGCGAAAATAGCACCTTGCCCGAAGGAAGCGCGACTGATGCTTTCGTGGCTGAGGCGAATGGTTTGGTTCGGCATGCCAAAAATAATTTCATGGCGTCCTACGATGCCTCCTACGCGAATAGAGTTAACATGTTCGTCGTCTAGCTGCAACAGTTTGGCGATCTTTTTGGCGGTGCCTGATATTTCGGGTTTTTTTTTGAAATGTTCTTCTACGACTTCAATATCGGCGTGAGGTGCGATCTTTTGCAAAATTTGGGCTGCAATCAATAAAACGTTGATCCCCAGGGTGATGTTAGGAGAGTAGAGAACTGGCGTTTTTTGGGCTAAAGACTCTAATAAAGCAAGGTCTTCTTTTTCATATTGAGAGATAGCCGAGACAATAGGAATGCTTTCTTCAGCGGCGTGTTGATAGGCGTGAACGCCGCGCGAACTGGAGAAATCAACAAGAACATCGACAGGATGCTCGCGAAAGAAAGAAGGTCCGATGTCTTCAATAGAAATAATTTCACCAGCGTCGCATTCCTGTCCTAACAAGCGGCTGGCATACTTATGGTGATCGGCGGTGCTTTTGCGCACTACCCAGGACAAGTCAAAGCGCTTGTCGTTTAAAAATTCGTTGGCCACCAAGCGGCCGGTTTTGCCAAAGCCCCAGAGTCCTACTTGGATTGGTTTCAATGGAAGTCCTCCTTTTTTTACGCCGGCGAGGTTAGCTGACGGATTCGGGCGAAAAGAGATACGCCCTACCTGAATGTTCAGGATTCACCCCGAGAATGGGTCCCCCGCTTCCAATTTTGGAATTAGGCGCTTCTTATATGCATTACCCGACTTGCGGGAATACAGCGAAGAAAACAAAAAGAGCCCTTGGTGACAGGCTCCTCCTAAAAAACACATATACCATTTGTAACTATGATAACACAATGGTTGCTCTTTAGTCAAATTTATCAATAGAGAATTACTTTTGGAATGAAATTGAAAATAAACGGTAGCGGAAGAAGCGGCGTGGTACAATAAGAAAATAGAAAATTGGGAAGAGGTTAGGTTATGCGCAAGTATCAAGTGAGTAGCGCCTATGGAGCGCTGTTACAGTGGCGTAATTTTCGTTTTAAGCTGTTTGCGGAGAGCGTTTTGGTTGGTGCGGCGGCAGGCGGAGTGGTAGTATTCTTTCGATACGCCTTAGAAAACGCGGAAGTACTGAGGGATTTTTTATATCAGATGGCTATAAAAGACGCATCTTGGCTAGCGATATGCGGCTGGATTAGCTTATCCCTTTTGGTCGCAGGGATTCTTCATGCCCTAGTTGCTTGGGAGCCGATGGCATCAGGCAGTGGTATTCCACAGGTGAAAGGAGTATTGGGCGGTGTTATGCGCATGCCGTGGCTGCGTGTACTGGTTGCTAAGCTTGCAGGCGGCGTGACGGCTATTGGGGCAGGGCTTTCTTTAGGCCGAGAGGGGCCATCCATTCAGTTGGGCGCGGTGGTTGGACAAGGGATTAGCCGTCTATGGGGAAGAAGTCGCATGGAGGAGCGTTATTTGTTGACCAGCGGGGCTAGCGCTGGTTTGGCAGCGGCATTTAATGCGCCCCTGGCAGGGGTTGTATTTTCCTTAGAAGAGCTACATAAGAATTTCTCACCGGCGGTGCTTGTATCCGCGATTACGGCATCTTTGACAGCGACGGTGTTATCGCAATATTTTTATGGTGAGAACCCTGTTTTTACATTTACTGGAGTTCCAGTGTTTCCGGTGGCAAGCTTTGGGATTCTGCTGGTGCTAGGCGTGGGGATGGGTATTCTCGGCGCGGCATTTAATAAAGGGTTGCTGGTGGCGGGAAGTCTATTCGAAAAACTGTTGCCGGTGTCCGTCTTTTCCAAAGAGTTGCTGCCCTTGGCTTTTGCCGGAGTATTTGCGCTGCTGTTGCCTGAGGTTTTGGGAGGCGGCAACGGTCTGGTAAATGAATTGACAGTAACGAATTTTGGGTTCTTGTATTTGCTGTCTTTGTTGGCGGCTAAATTTTTCTTTACGCTTATTAGCTATGGTTCTGGCGTTCCGGGAGGCATCTTTTTGCCCATGCTGGTTATTGGAGCTCTAGGAGGAAGCTTATTTAGCTATGGGTTTGTTCAGTTTGGACTTCTTGATTCGTTTTATAGCGCCAATATAATAATTTTCTCTATGGCGGCATGTTTTGCAGCGGTTGTAAAATCTCCTATTACCGGAAGTATTTTGATTATGGAAATGTCTGGGGCTTTTCACCATATGCTGCCGTTGGTTTTTGTGTCTGTAATTGCGTATTTAACGGCGGATCTGCTGCGTGTACAGCCTATATATGAAGTTCTTTTAGAAAAAGCGTTACTTAAGCAGGGTAAAAGAAAAGCCGAAAGCGTCCAAGCTTTGCGCAGTATTGTGGAAGTGCTTGTCTGTGTGAATTCAAAGCTGGCAGGCAAGCAGGTGAAACAAATTTCCTGGCCGTCTTCGTGCTTGTTATTTACTATTCGTCGCGGAGAATCCGAAATTGTGCCTAAAGGTGAAACAAGGCTAGAAGTTGGAGATTATTTATACGTGGCAGTGAAAAACGAGCAAGTGGAAGCCTTGCAAAAAATGGCGGCAGAAAGCGTTAAATAAAGAGATTATGATATGGAAATGTAAAATAGGCATTTGCTAATTTGTTTGACGAATTCAATAGGGGCGGATATACTAAGAATAAATTTAATATGTGTATCGTTAGGAGGAGCCTGTCACCAAGGGCTTCTCCTATTTTTTTATAGGTATTATGAGGAGGCGTTATTTTTGCAAGAGGTTTTATTTTATGGGTCGATCTTGATTTTTGTGGTTACGTATGGCTTGATTATTTGGGAAAAGTATCATCGAATGGTTGTGGCCATGAGCGGCGGGAGTATTATGCTGCTATTTGGTTTCCTAAATCAGGAGACTGCAATCAAAGAGGCCATTGACTTTAACACGTTGGGATTGCTGATTGGCATGATGATTTTGGTAACCATTACTCGGAGGACGGGCGTGTTTGAAGCCGTAGCCATATGGGCCGCAACCGTGACTGAAGCCTACCCCCTTCGTCTGTTGGCTCTTTTGTCTGCAATTACAGCTGGCGCATCGGCTCTACTTGATAATGTGACTACGGTTTTGTTAATTGTGCCGGTTACCATTACCCTAACGGACAAGCTTAATATTAACCCGCTTCCATTTTTGATTTCGGAGATTATTGCGTCCAATATTGGAGGGACAGCAACACTTATTGGAGATCCGCCGAATATTATGATTGGCAGTGCTACTGGATTAAGCTTTAATGCCTTTGCCAGTAACTTAGCGCCTGTGAGTATTATCATTTTATTGGCAACGCTGTTGGTTTTACTCTTTCTATATCGAAATGATTTGCAAGTAGAAGAAAAAGATCGGCTTCAAGTGTTGAAGTTAAACTATAAAGACGAGATTAAAGATAGCGCGCTTTTGAAAAAGTCATTGCTTGTCTTGGGGCTAACGTTAAGCGGCTTTGTTTTCCATAGTGTTTTGCATTTGGACTCCGCAACGGTAGCGATGTCAGGCGCCATATTTTTGATGCTGATTAGTAAGGAAGAGCCCGAAGAGATACTGCTGAATGTAGAATGGCCAACTATTTTTTTCTTTATCGGTTTGTTTGTTCTCGTTGGAGGCCTAAAAGCAAGCGGGGTTGTTGGAGCGCTTGCGCAATGGGGGTTGGCAGTGACACAGGGGCAAGTCATGGAAACTGCATTGTTAATGTTGTGGTTGTCAGCGATTGCCTCGGCTTTTATTGATAATATTCCTTTTGTGGCAACGATGATTCCGATGTTGCAAGAAATGGCTCAATTATCGGGAGGAAATTTGGAACCTGTATGGTGGTCTTTAGCGTTGGGAGCTTGCTTGGGAGGAAATGGAACGTTGATCGGGGCTACTGCTAATGTTGTTGTGGCAGGGATTGCTGAAAAAAATGGCATTTTGCTTTCGTTTAAGCACTATTTGAAAATTGCTTTCCCGCTTATGATCGGCTCTATTTTGATTTCTCATGTTTATGTGTACCTAAGATATTTTTGTGTTTAAATTATTATGATTTGGTAATTTCAAAATCTAGATAAGTTGACATGCTTACGATAGAAGCCTTAATTTCGTCAATAATCTTGATGAATTAAGGCTTTTATTTATTTTTAATGTCAGCAAAATAGAGGAAATGGATGTCTTTTGTAAGAATTATTCAAAATAGAGAATGAGTGTCTTGGCGGCTTAAAGAAAGGATGATCGCATTGCTGAAAACACAGAAAAAGCTTGCAGGTATAATTGCCTTAATTGCGGTTGCGGCGGTTATCTTGATTGTTTGGAACAGGCCAGAAACAAAGAAGCCAATAGAACAGCGGGAACAGATAGTTCAGCAGGCGTTGGCGGTAGAACGCGTACAGCTCAGCAATGCGGTTCAATACTATGAAACCTCGGGAACGGTGAAGGCCAACGTGGTAAGTAAAGTTGCGCCGAAAGCCATGGGGCAGGTCACTGCGCTGTACGTCAAGGCTGGGGACCGTGTTAGAGCCGGGCAGGTTCTGGCAGAATTACAGGACGAAGAAATTTTGCAAAAGATATCGGCTGCCGAAGCGGGAGTGCGGGAGGCGCAAAAAGGGCTGCAAGTGGCGGTGCGAAATCGGTCTTTGCAAAAAAATACAAGCGAGCGCTATGAAGAGTTATATCGTCAAGGGGCCATCTCCCAACAGCAAGTGGATGAAGTCCGCACGCAAAACGATGTGGCCTCGTTACTAAGCGAGCAGGCGCAGGCGGCGATGGAAAGAGCTATGGCTAGCGAGAAAGAAGCGCGGGCGTATAGCAAATTAGTGGCTCCGGTAAGCGGGATTGTGACAGAAAAAAATCTGGAGCTTGGCTCGATGGCGCTCCCGGGAGTCTGGGCGTTGGTGGTAGAGGATGATCAATCGTTTTTGGTGGAATGTTATGTGGACGGAGCGCTAAGCTCGCAGTTGCAAGCGGGCGGTACGGCATTGGCTGAAGTAGAAGGAGAGGGAGAAAGCCTACAGGGACAAATTATCGAATTGACTCCGGCGGTGGATGCGGCCAGCCGTTCTTTTTTAGTGAAGGTTGCGCTGCCGAGAGCGGCGCTTAAAACAGGCATGTACAGTAAAATCCGCTTTCCCCTTGGAGAGCGGCAGGCGGTTTTGCTGCCCCAGGAAAGTCTGGTTGCTAAAGGTCAACTGACCGGGGTGTATGTTATGGATGCGAATAAGAAGCTTTGGTATCGGCTGGTGCGTACTGGACGCAAAGAAAATGGCCGCGTGGAGATTGTCTCCGGCGTGCAGCCGGGAGAATACGTTGTAGTTCGCGGCGTGGAAGCGGTGAGTGACGGAGCGGTGGCCGGCGAGGTGACCGGCCTATGAAAAAATTAGGATTTGCCGGCAAGCTAGCCCAAGCCTTTATTTTGTCCAAATTGACGCCGCTGCTAGTGCTTGCTTCGTTGTTGCTGGGCGGCTTTGCCACGTCGTTGACGCCGCGCGAAGAAGAACCGCAGATTGTTGTGCCGATGATTGACGTGGCCGTAACCTATCCAGGGGCTTCGGCGGCGGAAGTGGAAAATCGGGTTACCAAACCGATGGAACAGCTGCTATGGGAAGTTCCGGGCATTGAATACGTCTATTCCATGGCGAAACCGGGCAGTAACCTGACTATTTTGCGCTTTCGCGTAGGGGAAAACGCAGAAGACAGCCTGGTGCGGGTGTATAACAAATTGATGTCCAATTATGACCGGATTCCTCCGGGCGTATCGCAGCCCGTGGTGAAAGTGCGCTCGATTGATGATGTGCCCATTTTAGCTCTTACTTTTTGGAGCGCTCGTCCCGACTATTCCGGGTACGAGCTGCGGCGAGTAGCGGCGGAGGTTGCCGAAGAGCTGAAAAAAGATGAGGACGTATCGGAAATAGCCATTATCGGCGGCCAAAAACGCCAAATTCGCGTGGAACCGGATCCGGCTAAATTGCGTGCGTTTCAGCTTCCTCTTGCCCAATTAGCGGACAAGCTGCAGCAGGCTAATGTTCAGCTGCAAAGCGGCAATGTGCAATCAGGAAATCAAGAGCAGCGCCTGGAAGGCGGCCGCTTTTTAAAAAGCGCGGAAGATGTTGGCAATATCGTGGTTGCAGTGACGCAGCAGCGGCCCATTTATCTAAAGCAAGTCGCTTCGATTGCAGATGGCCCGGCTGAACCGGAGCAATACGTATTTATGGATCAGGCCGCTGGGAGCGCCGCCAAGCTGCAGGCAGCTAATGGACCCTATGAGGCGGTGACTTTGTCGGTAGCCAAGAAGAAAGGCGCCAATGCGACAGTGATTACCGAAAGGGCCCTGGCGAAATTGGAAGCTCTCCACGGCAAGGTACTGCCGCTTGATGTGCAGTGGACGGTTACGCGTGATTATGGAGAGACGGCGAAGGAAAAGTCCAATGAGCTGCTGCAGCATATGCTGATTGCGACGGTATCCGTAGTGCTGCTGATCGGCTTTACCCTGGGCTGGCGAGAAGCTGGGGTTGTCGGCGTGGCGGTGCCTACGACGCTGGCTTTGACGCTCTTGGTAACCTATCTGCTGGGATATACTCTGAACCGGGTCACCTTGTTTGCGTTGATATTTTCGATCGGTATTTTGGTGGATGACGCCATTGTGGTGGTGGAAAACATTCATAGGCGTTTCGTACTGGCAGGAAAAGCAGACGAGGAGATTGCCGCCGCCGCTGTTGACGAGGTGGGTAATCCGACTATTTTGGCGACTTTGGCGGTTATCGCGGCGCTGCTGCCTATGGCCTTTGTCTCCGGGCTCATGGGGCCGTACATGAAGCCCATTCCGGTAGGAGCGTCGGCGGCCATGCTTTTTTCCTTGTTAGTGGCGTTTATTGTAAGTCCTTGGTTGGGGTATCGCCTTTTAAGGGGAGTTTCGCATGGAGCGGCTGGGAGTAAAGGGCGTTTGCAGCAGGGCTATGAGGCGTTGTTGGAGCGGCTTTTGCAGGAGAAAGGGCAGCGGCGGAAAGCGATAGGCGCTATTGGACTACTCTTGGTACTGGCGGTGGCCCTAGTTCCCTTAAAAGGCGTAGAAGTGAAAATGCTTCCTTTTGACAATAAAAGCGAGCTGCAGGTTATTATTGACATGCCGGAAAACAGCTCCCTCGAGAAGACGGCCGCCTTGACAAGGGAACTTGGCGCGTATCTGCGTACTGTGCCGGAAGTTACGGATTTTCAAAGCTATGTAGGGACGGCTTCGCCGTATAATTTTAACGGTTTGGTGCGGCATTATTTCCAGCGCTCCGGCAGCAGCAGCGCGGATATTCAGGTTAACTTTGTAAGCAAAGGAGAACGGAGCGAGCAAAGCCATGAGTTAGCGAAAAAGCTGCGTCCGCGACTAGAGGAGATCGGTTTGCTTTATGGGGCGCGTTTGAAAGTGGCCGAGGTTCCTCCCGGACCGCCGGTGCTTAGTACGCTGGTGGCGGAAGTGTATGGACCGGCTCCAGAGGGAAGAAAACAAGTAGCTGCAGAAATTCGCGACATCTTTAAACGCACCGAGGGAGTGGTGGATGTCGACTGGTATGTGGAAGAAGATCAACCTAAAACCTTTTTTGAGGTGAATCAAGAAAAAGCGGCCTATCATGGCCTGAGTCCGCAAAGCGTGGCACAACTGCTGCAAATGGCCATTAGCGGCAGCGTTGTGGGCCAAGCTCATTTGGAAAAAGAAAAGGAGCCGGTAGAATTGCTTCTGCGGCTTCCGTATGCGGAACGGTCTTATTTGGAAACAGGACGTCTGGCGCAGTTGACTCTGCTCGGGAAGGATGGCAGAGCGGTTCCCTTGTCGGAACTGGTGGTACAGAAAACCGGTATTGAGGACAAAACCATCTACCACAAAAACTTAAAGCCTGTAACCTATGTGGTGGGCGATGTTGCTGGCAGCATAGAAAGCCCTGTGTATGCCATCTTGGGGATGAAGGAGAAAGTCGGCGATATTCAAGTGCCTTCAGGACCGAAGCTGCAGCAGTACTCGGCGATTCAGCCTTGGCTGGAAGACAGCTACGCCATGAAATGGGACGGAGAATGGCATATTACCTATGAAGTCTTCCGGGATTTGGGAGTGGCCTTTGCGGCGGTGCTGGTGCTTATCTATGTTTTAGTGGTGGCCTGGTTCAAAAATTTCTGGACGCCCTTGGTGATCATGGCGCCGATTCCGTTGACACTTGTTGGTATTTTGCCGGGACACTGGCTGTTTGGCGCTTTTTTCACCGCTACCTCTATGATTGGTTTTATTGCCCTGTCCGGGATTGTCGTCAGAAACTCTATTTTATTGATTGACTTTGTGCAGGAAGAAGGCAGTGAGGGCAAGGAACTGCGGCAAGCACTGGTTGAGGCGGGCTCAGTCCGTTTTCGGCCCATTGTTCTGACTGCCGCCGCGGTGGTTGTTGGCTCTTTTGTCATGCTCTTTGATCCCATCTTCCAAGGCTTAGCCATTGCCATGATGTTTGGAGCTGTGGCGGCGACGGCGTTAACCTTGGTAGTTGTGCCGCTGTTGTATTTTGAGTTGTTTGGATAAACCGATTAAAGAGGAGACAATCAATATAGGTGATAGAAAGGAGAATTCGGCATGAAGGAGATAGCTTGGCGTCGAGTAGCATCTTTACTATCGTTGTTTTTGTTTGTTTTCGCGGTGTTGACAGGGATTGTGCTTTATATAGTGCCGCCTACGCGGGTAGCGAATACCTTGGCCTGGACTTTCTTAGGCTTGAGTAAAGGGGAATATGTGCGGGTGCATACGATTGCCTCCCTTTGCTTTTTTCTTGTGGGGATTTGGCATATATGGTTCAATTGGGCGGCTTTAAAAGAATATTTACTGCCGCAAAGCAAGGAGAAATGGAGGAGCGAGCCGTTGCTGGCGGCAGGTATGGTTGTTTTGCTTATGGCGGGAACGGTGGCGAATGTGTGGCCAGTTTCTGCGGTTATGGATTTTGGGCAAACCGTGAAGGAGAGTTGGGGCGGGCCAGGAGGCGGAGGTGTAAGAGAAAGAGGCGGACATGATATAAATGTAACCATGACCTTAGCGGCATTTGCCACGGAAAATCATAAGGATGTAAGAGGCCTGGTGGAAAAGCTGGCGCGTAAGGGTTGGAAGGCGCGAGGCAATCAGACGATTGCGGACATTGCCAAACAGAATGGAGTTGCGACAGAAGAGATTATGAAGGAATTGCAGTGAAATTAGAAAACATGAAAAATAAAAATGCCCTCTAGTTAACCTTCACTAGAGGGCGTTTTAGGGACAGTAAGAGCTATTCAACATGTTTGAGCACCATGCCAAAGAGTTCGGCATACTTTTTGTAGCTTTCCCAGATCATGCGAAATAATCTTTTCATGGTGTGCACCTCCTTTGGATAAAATCATTTCCTACTTATAGTATACTCTGTTTGATGACTTTTGTTGTAAAAAAAGACAATTATTAACAAAAAATTAACGCTGTTATTCTGCTCTTCTCCTGCATACCCTCAGTGGATGTCGGTTCTCTTGTTCAATATTTTTTCGTGCCCTCACTCTACTCCTGCTCAATTATCCCATTGCCCCTATAAATTTTCAGGAAAAGGCTCTTCAAGGCGTTGTGAAGGCTATGCAGGACGTGCTAAACTATATACATAGTGCATAAAATGTACATAGGTGTATTTCTCGAGGTTCTGCTGAAATACATTGCGCCAGTAATGCCCTGGGAAAGAGCGCCTTTGTTTAGCACAATGGAATTTAGGAGGTAGCTGCTTTGATTTCTAAGATGTATAAAGATATGTTGAATGCGCGTTCCGTTATTCGTGAATTTGCAGAGTATGCGGGAAAGCGCGGCGCTGAGATCGGCTATGAGAATGTATTTGATTTTAGTCTGGGCAATCCGTCGGTGCCGGCGCCGAAAGAGTTTACGGAAGCGATGATCCGGCTGCTGCAAAATGAACCGGCAAGCAAATTGCATGGCTACAGTCCTACTCTTGGAAATCCTCAGTTTAAAAAGGCGGTTGCCGAGTCTTTGAATAAGCGTTTTGGCATGGAGTATAAGGCGGAACATATTTTTCCCACCAGCGGCGCTGCGGGCGCGCTGGCTCATGCGGCGCGCTGCGTGAGCGGCGAAGGCGACGAGATCATTACCTTTGCTCCTTTTTTTCCGGAATATATTCCCTATATAAATCATATGGGTTCTAAGCTCCTTGTGGTACCGGCTAATACCGAAGACTTCCAGATTAATTTTGAAAAATTTGAGGAAGTTCTTTCGGAGAAAACATCGGCTATTTTGATTAATACGCCAAACAATCCCTCTGGGATTTCTTATTCGGCTGAGACTCTTAGCCGATTGGCGTCTATTTTGAAGGCCAAGCAGGAAGAATACGGACATGAGATTTTTATTCTTTCCGACGAGCCGTATCGCGAGATTGTTTTTGACGGCAAAGAAGCGCCGTACGTCTCGAAATTCTATGATAATACCTTGTCCTGCTATTCTTTTTCCAAGTCCCTTTCGCTGCCTGGGGAACGCATTGGCTATGTAGCGGTCAATCCTACATGCAAGGACGCGGCATTGATGTCTCTGCTTTGTGGCCAAGTATCCAGAGGAACAGGGCATAATTGTCCGGCGTCTTTGATTCAAATGGCTGTAGCCGAAGTGATTGATATGACTTCTGATATGGCTGTCTATGAAAAAAACATGAATTTAATTTATGACAAACTGGTTGAACTGGGCTTCACTGTCGTCCGTCCGGGCGGGACCTTTTATATTTTCCCCAAAGCATTGGAGGAGGATGCATCTGCTTTCTGCAAAAAAGCGCTGAAATACGATTTAATTTTGGTTCCCGGCGACAGCTTTGGCTGTCCTGGCTTCTTCCGTATGGCCTATTGCATTGATACGGAAAAAGTAGAACGGGCCTTGGTAGCTTTGGACAAATTTGTAAAAACAGAATATCGCTAAAATCAAAAAGAAGGAGGCTTCGACCGTGAAACGGTTGAAGCCTCCTTCTTTTTGCGCCGTTGTTCCTAGAAAGAACAAGGTGCGTTGAAATTTTAAGGGTTTAGGGGTTTTGAAGCATTCGTTCCTCTAGCGCTTTGGCCAATTGGTCAGCGCAGGAGGTTTGGTTGCGACAAATATTTCCTTTGAATTTAGAAATTACCTCCTCAACAGGCATGCCGTCAATCAAAGTACTGATGGCTTTTAAATTTCCAGGGCAGCCGCCGATGAAATTGACGTCTTTTACAGTGCCGTTTTCGATGTTGAATTGTATTTCTTTAGGACAAACTCCTTGGGGAATATAGCGTTCCATGTGCAGCAACTCCTATTTACAATTTTATAGTTATAAAGTTAGATGAAGAGATTGACATTAGCGTCTTCGGCTTCGTTGAGGTAGTAGCCGACGCCGCCGATTTTCACGCCGTCAAGCAATTCTTCTTTTTGGATGCCCATAACGTCCATAGACATCTGGCAGGCGACGATTTCAATATCGGATTTTTGGGCGGCGTGCATTAAGTCTTCCAAAGAGGCGATGTTTTTATCTTTCATTACTTTGCGCATAAGCTGCGTGCCCATGCCCAACATATGCATGTTGGACAGTTTTAAATTGGTACTGCCGCGAGGCATCATCCAGCCGAACATGCGGTCAATGAAGCCTTTAACGACAGGGACGTCTTCCGGCTTGCGCAAGATATTGAGTCCCCAAAAGGTGAAAAACATGGTCACTTTTTTACCCATGGCGGCCGCACCGTTAGCGATGACGAAAGAGGCTAGGGCTTTATCCAGGTCGCCGCTAAAGACAACGATGGTTTTGTTATCTTTGGCAGCTGCTGACGGCGCAGAAGCGGGGGCGGTTACAACGCCTTTTTGAACGGCTGCCGTGATGATACCTTTTTCTTTCTTTAATTCTAAGAGCCGATTGCCGGTGCGGTGGCACCAGGCGCGAATATCTTCAGAAAAGCCTGGGTCGGAAGCCGTTATTTCTAAAATTTCTTCTTCATCCATGTCATCCAAGGTTGTTTTGACCTTCATCAGCGGGCCGGGGCAGGAGAGTCCGCAGGCATTAAGGGAGCGATAGTTTTTTTTTTGCTCCGCTTTTACTTCGCGGACGGTTTGGGTTTCTTCGTCAATTTCGACGCCGCAAGGGGCGGCAGGCTTGTTAGGAACTTGTACTGTAGCTGTTTTATAGCCTCCAATCATATTTTTCACGCGAAAACCATGCTGGGCTAGAATGCGGGCGGCGATGTAACCGCGCAGGCCAACCCGGCAATAGGTTAAGATAAGTTTGTTCTTGTCCAATTCTTCTATGCGTTGACGCAGGTTGTTGACAGGAATGTTCAATGAACCGGGAAGATGGCCAATCAAAAACTCTTCTTCAGTGCTTACATCGAGTAAAATGGTTTGGCTAGGATCAAAGGCAGGAAGCTGTTCATGCGTAAAGACATCCGTAAGGCCGGCAAGAATATTTTCAGCTATGAAACCCAGCATATTGACCGGGTCTTTAGCGGAAGAATATGGCGGCGCGTAAGCCAGCTCCAGTTCGGTCAGATCGGTTATGGTGCCTTTGAGGCGTATTACAGTAGCAATAACGTCGATGCGTTTATCTACGCCTTCTATTCCTATGGCTTGGGCGCCCAAGATGCGGCCGGAGTCATCGAAAAGCAGCTTCATCGTCAGCGGCAGGGCGCCTGGATAGTAAGAGGCATGCGAATTGGGGTGGGCATAGACGGTACGATAAGTCTTTCCTAGGCGTTGCAGGGTGCGCTCGTTATTCCCAGTAGCGGCGGCAGTGAGGCTGAATACTTTTAAGATGGAAGTTCCCTGACTGCCGGCAAAGCGGCTGGAGATACCGGCGATATTATCCGCTGCGATGCGGCCTTGCTTGTTCGCAGGACCTGCAAGCGGGATTGCAGTGGGCTGGCCGCTGACGAAATCAATGACTTCGATGGCGTCGCCGACGGCGTAAATATCTGGCTGATTAGTGCGCAGGTGTTCATCAACAACAATATGGCCGCGCGAGCCTAGTTGAATGCCGCTGCTTTTTAAAAAGGCCGTGTCCGGGATGACGCCAATGGCCAAGACAACCAAATCGGCTTCTAAGCGGGCGCCGCTTTGCAGGGAGACGGTAATGCCTGTATCTGTGGTTTCGAAGGAGGCGACGCCATCGTTTAAATACAGTTGAACGCCATTTTCAAGTAGCTCTTTTTCAGCCAGCATGGACATCTCGCTGTCGAAGGGCGCTAGAATGTGCGGGGCTGCTTCCGCCAAGCTGACTTCCAGGCCTCGTTCGCGTAAATTTTCCGCCATCTCGATACCGATGAACCCGCCGCCGATTACGATGGCGCGGCGGCTGTCTTCATGGTCGACGAATTCCTTGACTCGATCCGTGTCCGGGATGTTGCGCAGAGAAAAGATGCGAGGACTGTCAATGCCGGGAAGATTAGGGCGTATCGGCTTGGCGCCGGGAGAAAGAACGAGGGCGTCATAGCTTTCTTCATAGACGCCTTTGTCGCGGCTGGAGACGGTAACTGTCTTTTTGGCCGGGTCAATGGCGGTAACTTCGCTATAAACGCGAACGTCAATGGCAAAGCGAGCTTGCATGGCTGCTGGGGTTTGTACCAGGAGCTTGTCACGTTCCTGGATGGTCTCGCCAATATAGTAGGGCAGGCCGCAATTCGCGAAGGAAATATGTTCATCCCGCTCGAAAAGGATAATTTCCGCATGCTCGTCTAAACGGCGCAAACGGGTGGCGGCAGACGCGCCACCGGCTACGCCGCCAACAATTAGAACTTTTTTACTCATAAAATAGACCTCCTTGTTGATTATCATACTAAGAATCGCACTTGGTGGGCGATTTTATTTGGAATCGGGGAATAAAACATGGATAAGCTGTACTATTATAGGGTCGCTGACTTGGTATTGAACTTCCAGGCCCTTGCGAGTGCCTGTGATAATACCGGCGGCGCGCAATTTCTGGAGATGCTGCGAGATTGTAGATTGCGGCGCCCCTAAACATTCTTGCATATGCGAGACGTTGCAGCCGCCTTTTCGAAGCAGACCACGGACTATGCATAGGCGCAAGGGGTGAGCCAGCGCTTTTAACAGCTCGGCTAGATCGAGATAGGCTTTTGTATTTGCGTTCATTGCCGTTTTTCCTTTCATATCAATATATCTGTTTATTACGATATAAGGATAACTCTTGCGGAGGTATCTGTCAATAGGCTATATTTGCTAATATATCAGCGAAGCAGAACTAATACTAAGGAAGACTAAAAGCAGATTTTTTCAAGTCAAGAAGAACTAGGAAAAGGCAAGCGACTTAAACACCTGGTAACTAACTGATTTTTCCGTTTTTAAAAGATTGACTTATTTGCTGATTTGGTTCATATTGTAAGTAAGAACTAGAAATAGGCTAACTTACGTTCTCTGAAAAGAAAGGGGGAAGTACAATGAAAGATATGGAATTGGTAGGAACGGTTTCTTGGAAAGTTGTGAATGCCTGTGAGGGCGAGTGGGATGCAGATGAGATGATTTTGCACAGAAATGGACACTTCTACTCCTTCCGTAATGGTTCAGAGCCGGTCCTTCGTCCGGAGATTACGACGATGGAAGAAGCGTTGGCTCTTTGTACGGAACGGCCCCGTGACGTGGTGGAATGCTGAGAGGTTCCTACGAGGTGCAAAGTGGACATGCCTTAGGAGAAACAATAAGATAGAACGGGATATAAGAGAATAAGGAAGCTCCCCCGGTGCATGCGCCGGGGGAGCTTCCTTTAAGGCAACCGATTTTTGCGGTAGTGCTCAAACATACATGCCAAGGCGAGGATGAGTGCCAAACCGCCCCAGAGTGCGGTTTTTGTCAATACCTCCAATCGTTGTCGCTGGGCGTCGGCGATCCGCTGCTGCAGCTCTCGCAACGGTGGAGTGTGCTTGGGATTGGGAGAAAAGAAGTGTTCCAGCTCCCGTTGTTCCGCTTTTTTTAAGGACCATTCAATAAAGTCTCGATTGACATCTACGGTGCCTTTCACTCGTTCGTATTCGCCGCGCAGTCTGATAACTTGCGCTTGCAGACGTAGTTGCTCCGCTTGCCAGTATTCTTCTTCCTGCGGCGTTGGCGGCGGCTGCGCTGCAGGAGCCATTAAGGCGCTTTGATAACGTTGGATATCATAGCTGCAGTAAGCATAGGCAAAACCAAGCGCCGCAATATAGAGAAAAAGGCAGCAAATGACTTGGAAGCGATATCTATTCAAACCTGAACATCTCCTATTATTGGCCAAAGTGGGCTTTATAATAATTTGAACACTATCCATTTCGGTTACGCAAAGGAATTTTCCTGCCGGAAGCTGCGGGATGGCAGGATTTTTGCGAGACTATGTTCAAATACTATGTATACGCAGAGCAATTGTAAGGAGGAGCAGTTATGGATGAGCAAGTACAGTGGTTGAAACAGTTGTCGGAGGCGGATGGCGTATCCGGTTTTGAAGGTGAAGTAAAGGAACTGTTGAAGGAAAAATTGGCTGGATGCAGCGAGATTTCCTATGATAAAACAGGGAGCGTTCTTTTTCGAGCCCATGGAGGTCAAGGCGGTCCCAAGATTATGCTGGCGGCGCATATGGATGAAATTGGCTTTTTGGTAAAGCATATTACGAAAGAAGGCTTTTTGAAATTTACCAATCTGGGAGGTTGGTGGGATCATGTCATGCTGGGACAGCGGGTTATGGTGCTGTCCTCTAAAGGCGCTCGCATTCCCGGCGTGGTGGGCAGTAAACCGCCGCATATTTTAAGCCCTGAAGAACGAAAAAAGCTTGTAGATCGCAAGGATATGTATATTGATGTAGGCGCTGCTGATGAAAAAGAAGCCAAGGAAATCTTTGGCATTCGTCCGGGAGATCCGGTCGTGCCGCAGGGTGAATTTGCCATTATGGCTAACCCGGATTTTTTAATAGGCAAGGCTTGGGATAATCGGGTGGGCTGCGCTATTATGGCGGATGTGCTTTTGCAGCTGAGCAAAGAGAAGCATCCCAATGAAGTTTATGGCGCTGGTACAGTTCAGGAAGAAGTGGGCTTGCGTGGCGCCCAGACGAGCGCTGCGGCTATTAAACCCGATCTCGCGTTTATCATTGATACCTGCGTAGCCGGAGACACGCCGGGGGTAACGCCGGAACAAGCATCGACTAAATTGGGGCAGGGCGTGGCGGTTACTTTTTATGACGCCTCCATGATCCCGCACACTCCATTGCGCAACTGGGTAATGGAGATGGCGGAAAAGGAGAAGATTCCCTTTCAGCTGGGCTTTTCCGAAGGGGGCGGTACCGATGCCGGCAAGGTACATCTCTATGGGGACGGCGTGCCTAGTTTGGTGTTGAGCGTACCGACGCGGTACATTCATAGTCACCATGGCATTATTCATCGCAAAGACTATGAGTCGGCGGTGCAATTGCTTTGCGCCGCACTGCGCAAGCTGGACCAGAAACAATATGAGGAGCTGTTAGAACGATGAGTAAAAACGATACGCTGGAAGCCTTTGCAGGCAAGACGCCTCAATTGGGCCAGAATGTGTTTGTGGCGAATGGCGCGCGGGTAATTGGGGATGTAACCTTGGAAGACAATGTGAATATTTGGCACAATGCCGTGCTGCGAGGCGATGTGCACCCTATTTTTATTGGAGCCAATACCAATATTCAAGATAACAGTACCGTGCATGTTATGCATGATTATCCGGCCATTATTGGCCGGGATGTTACCGTAGGTCATAATGCGATTGTGCATGGCTGCAAGGTGGGGAATAATTGTCTTATCGGTATGGGCGCTATTTTGTTGAGCTATTGTGAGATTGGCGATAATTGTATAGTTGCTGCTGGTTCCTTGGTGCCGGAGCGAAAAGTGATTCCTCCTGGTTCATTGGTAATGGGCTCACCGGCTAAGGTGGTTCGTTCTCTGACAGAAGAAGATATTGCCGCTTTGCAGGCGTCGGCTCAATCTTATGTAGAGTTGGCGGCAAAATATATGCATAGCAAGGAGTGAAGCGCGCATGGAAAAGACACTAGTGCTTTTAAAACCTGATGCGGTGCGGCGCGGACTCTGCGGCGCTATTTTGAGCCGCTTTGAGCAAAAGGGTTTGCAAGTAGCGGCTCTGCGCATGCTGAACTTTGACGAAGCTTTAGTGCGGGAGCATTATCAGGAACATGTGGAAAAAGCGTTTTTTCCAGAGCTTGCCGCATACATTCTGTCAGGGCCGATAGTGGCTATTGTTTTGGCGGGGCCGCGGGCCGTAGAACAAGTGCGACGCCTTGTGGGCGCTACCGATCCGTTGCAAGCGGGAGCTGGGACAATTCGCGGCGATTATGCGTTAAATGTAACGGAAAACGCGGTGCATGCTTCGGATAGTCCGAACAGCGCTAGTGTAGAGATTGCGCGCTTTTTTACAGAATATAAAAAGCAGGAGGTATAGTACGATGAGCGTATATACGAAAACTGGGGACAAAGGTACGACAGCGCTTTTGAGCGGCGAGCGGGTGGATAAGGATTGTTTGCGTGTAGAGGCCTATGGCTCGGTTGACGAAATCAGCTCGGCTTTGGGTTTGGCGCGGGCGCAGGCGGTAGCGGAGGAAGTGAAGGAAACTACGCTGGCGGTGCAGAAGCTGCTCATGCTAGTGATGGCCGAAATGGCCAGCGTCGATGGCGCTGTCTATGTGAAACCGGAGGAAGTCAGTAAGCTGGAGACGGCTATTGATCGTTTTCAAGCGCAACTGCCGCCGTTGAGTTCTTTTATTATTCCTGGCGACACGATAGCCGCCGCCGCGCTGGATTTGGCGCGGACCGTTACGCGGCGGGCGGAGCGCCAGTTTGTGCGTTTGCGGCGTAGCGAAGCTGCATCGGAAACGATTGGTATTGTATTGAACCGGATTTCTGATTTATGCTTTGTGATGGCTCGCTTTGAAGCGGAAGTAGCCGGAAAATAGCTTTAGTTAGTTAAGGACGCAAGACCCTGCCTGCAGAAAATAATTCTGCAAGCAGGGTCTTTATTTTCCATAAAATCGGAAAAGCGCAGCAGGAAAATTTGCATTTAACAGAGAATTTAAAAAATATCTTCTATGAGTATGATGGTTGGAACATAAGGTAATTGCTCGTACCATGAAATCCTTTGTTTAGTACTGTTTTTACGATAACGCAAAAAACAAGGGGGTATTTGTGTGAAAGAGTATCAAAGCGACAAGCTCAGGAGTGTTAGCCTCATCTCACATGGCGGCGCAGGCAAGACGTCTCTGGCGGAAGCAATCCTATTCACCGCTGGTGCAGTAACTCGCCTGGGCCGCGTAGATGAGGGGAATTCCACTACTGATTATGAACCTGAGGAAATCAAGCGCAAAGTTACGATCAGCACTGCCTTGGCGCCTTGTGAGTGGCAGGGCGGGAAAATTACCTTTTTGGACACTCCTGGTTATGCAGATTTTGTTGCCGATGTGAAAGGCGCTCTTCGTGCGGTGGATGCAGCGGTAGTAGTTCTCTGTGCGGCATCCGGCGTGGAAGTGGACACGGAAAAAGTCTGGCGTTTTGCTGGCAGCGAAGGGTTGCCGAGATTGCTATTTGTTAATAAAATGGACCGCGAGAATGCAGATTTTGCAGGAGCGGTTGCGGAGATTAAAGAAAAACTTAGCCAACGGGCTATACCTTTATTTTGGCCTATAGGCGCTGAAGATGAATTTTCCGGCATCATCGATGTGTTGAGCGGCAAGGCTTATTTGCTTGTAGAAGACAAATTGACAGAAGGGCCAGTTCCTGTCGCATTGGCAAGCGTTCTTGAAGATGTACGGCAAGGGGCGCTGGAAACGATTGCCGAGACCGATGACGCCTTACTGAATAAATACCTGGAAGGTACCGAGTTGACGTCTGAAGAATTGTATGGAGCGTTGCAACGTGGCATCGCCAAAGCGGAGTTGTTTCCGATTTTTTGCGGTTCCGCGCAGCGCAACATGGGGGTACAGCAGCTTTTAGACGGTATCACCACGTATGTTCCTGCAGGAGTGCAGCGCAGTGTTTTGGGAACCGATCCGCGCAACGAGGAACCGGTAGAACGTGTGGCGAACGATCCGTTTTCGGCCTTAGTTTTTAAAACGACGGCCGATCCGTTTGTGGGTCGTTTAAGTTTTCTGCGCGTTTTTTCGGGTTCTTTGAAACCGGACAGCACTCTGTATAATGCAAGCAAGGAAAAAAGTGAACGCATTGGCAATGTTTTCACCATGCGCGGCAAACAGCAAGAGCAACTGACCACGGCGTATGCCGGCGATATCGTAGTGGTGGCCAAGATGCAGGAAACGGCTACAGGGGACAGTCTGTGCAGTAAAGAACAGCCTATTTTATTCGAGCCTATCGAATATCCCAAGGCTATGTATACGGTAGCGATTGCGGCTAAGAACAAAGGAGATGAAGATAAGCTGGGGGGCGCGTTAGCCAGGATGCGCGACGAGGATCCTACCTTGCGCACCTCTAAAACCGGCGAAGGCGGTCAATTGCTTCTTAGCGGTATTGGCGAATTGCATTTAGATATTATGGCCGAGCGGATGAAACGGAAATTTGGCGTAGAGGTTGTGGTAAAAACGCCGAAAGTTCCTTATCGGGAGACTATTCGCAGCACCGTAAAAGTGGAAGGAAAACATAAAAAACAAAGCGGCGGTCATGGGCAGTATGGTCATGTGTGGCTGCAATTAGATCCCTTGCCGCCGGGACAGAATTTTGAATTCGTTGATTCGATTTTTGGCGGCTCGGTGCCCCGACAATATGTTCCCGCAGTAGAAAAAGGCGTGCGCGACGCTATGATGGGCGGTGTATTGGCTGGCTTTCCTCTTGTGGATGTAAAAGTAACTTTGTATGATGGCTCGTATCATACAGTGGATTCTTCGGAAATGGCTTTTAAGGTAGCTAGCGGCATGGCTTTGAAAAAAGGCGTATTGCAGGCTAAGCCGGTTTTGTTGGAGCCTATTTGCAATGTAGAAGTGAAGGTGCCGGAGAACTGCATGGGCGATGTGATAGGGGATTTGAACAGCAAACGCGGGCGCGTGCTTGGCATGGAGCCAATTGGGCAGGGAAAAAGCCTGGTTAAGGCGCAGGCGCCCCAGGCGGAGCTTTTTCGTTATGCCATCGATTTGCGTTCTATGACCCAGGGACGCGGCTCCTTTGATATGGAGTTCTCGCATTATGAAGAGGTTCCGAATAAGCTGGCGGAAACGTTGATTGCTTCTACGAAAAAAGAAGAACCAGTCACCTAAACACACAGAAGCGACGGGTTTTGAACAAGAGTATAGGGAGTAAAGGAGGGGACGACTGAGGTTTAAGAAAGAAAATGAAAGGCAAAAAGCAGCACACCCGGAGCGTCTTGATACGCTCCGGGTGTGCTGCTTGTTTGCCCGGCATGGGCAGTAACTAGGCG
>MTLD01000908.1_pt1 | contig 140260 bp, 134 predicted proteins | sample 1982471 | NCBI WGS metagenome assembly MTLD01 (sample SAMN05712604, study PRJNA340218) | biofilm metagenome | isolation source: sample SPM anode biofilm adapted to -50 mV | place: USA | collected 2012-02-03
AAGATTTTAAAAAAGTGCGTTTACTTGGAAGTGCGGCACTTTCTTTAGCATACGTGGCATGTGGTCGTATTGATGCATACATGGAAGAAGGCATACGTTGGTGGGATGTGGCAGCAGGTCTTGTTCTGGTTCAAAGTGCAGGTGGTTTTATACAAACTGAAAATACTTCTAAAGCGTATACTTTGAATGTATTTTGCAGTAGCCATGAAAAATTAGTGTATAAAAAATAATGAAAAAATCTATTATCCTTACTCTTTTAAATAATAATATACATTTTTTGAAACAATTATTTATGCAAAAAAAAATGGTTTTTTGTTTTTGTATGGCATTTTGTGCAAAGATTCTTTTACTAGGGCTTTTCTCATCAGAATATTTAGATTCTCTTTTTATGCCATTTGTTCATTATTTTGTTCAAACTCTCTCTAACCCTTGGGAATATTACTTTCAAAACAACCTGAATCTTGACTCTTTTCCTTATCATGGATTGATGCTTTATCTTTTAACTCCTTGTATGTTTTTCATTCATCTCTTTGAAATAGAAAATCAATTTATTGTTAATTTAGTTTTTAAGCTACCTCTTTTTATTTCTGATATGCTTTTACTCATAACTCTTTTACGGTTATTCCCAGAAAAAGCAAAACATGTTTTTTTATTTTATTTTTTAAATCCTATTATCATTTATGCTATTTATATTCATGCGCAGCTTGATAGTATTCCTATGGCGTTTTTTATGTTAGGGATTTATTATATAAGCAAAGATAAATTATATTATTCTGCAATGTTTATAGGATTGGCATTAGCAACAAAAATGCATATTCTCATTACACTGCCATTACTTCTTTTTTATATTTTGAAAAAATACTATTCTAAAGATGCTATTGCTTATTTTTTGATAGTTTTTAGTGTTTTTTTGCTCTTTGATATTCCTTTTATAAATAGTGATGGTTTTTTGCATATGGTGCTTATGAATTCTAAACAGTCATTATTGTTTGATTCATACTATAAAATTGGAAAGCTTGAACTTTTGCTCCCGATCGCCGCTATTATGATGGTCTATCTGCACTTTTTTAACCAACAAAAGGTCAATCTTGACCTCTTATATTTTTATTTTGGTATTCTGTTCACCGTAACAATACTTTTGATTTACCCTGCACCTGCATGGTACGTGTGGTTAGTTCCTTTTATTTCGATTTATTTTATTCAAAATAATAATCAGCACAAATCTAGACTATTGTATCTGGTTTTTTCTTTGGCATATTTAGTATTTTTTATTTTCTTTTATAAGTCGGAATACAAAGATATCCTTTTGTTGAATAAAATTATTCATGTAAAAATTGAAAATGAAAAATTAACCAATATCTCTTTTACATTTTTGGAATCTATTGTGATGGCGACGATGTATGCTTTTTACAAATATGGTATTAAGAGTAATGCCATCTATCAAAAGCAGACTAATTTAACAATAGGCATTGGCGGGGATAGTGGTGTAGGAAAATCCTCTTTGTTATCAAATCTAACACTGATCCTTGGTTCAAAATTACTTCAGATTGAAGGAGATGGAGAACATAAATGGGAGAGGGGGAATGAGAATTGGTCCAAATTCACGCATCTTGATCCTAAAGCAAATCATATTCACAAACAAGCCGATGCTATTCATGAGCTAAAACATAATCATGTGATTTTTAGAAGCGAGTATGATCACTCTACGGGCACATTTACGAAACCTGCTAAAGTTGAGCCAAGAGAATTTATTGCTATTTCTGGGTTGCACCCTTTTTATTTGCCAAAGCTCAGGAAAATCATTGACCTTAAGATATACCTTGATACAGATGAAACATTAAGACAGCATTGGAAAATTATTCGTGATACAAAAATGAGAGGCTATAGCAAAGCAAAAATCTTAGAGCAAATTGAAGAAAGAGATGAGGATACACATAGATATATTTATCCTCAAAAAGCATTTGCTGATTTAATTATTAAATTTTTCGCACTCGATAAAATTGAATTGGGAAATGAGGCACAAAAAATTAATATGGGATTGAAAATAACATTAGATGCAAATATTCATGTTGAAGAACTTTTAAAATATCTTCAGTCACCTTATGTTTGGGATTATAATGAAGATTTACGTACGCAGTTCATAGAATTATTAGAGGAACCAACAAGTGATTATGCCAAGATTGCATTGACACTGGTTCCTAATATAGACGAAATTGTTGCTGTTGAACCTCAATGGCAAATGGGATATCAGGGATTTATACAGCTGATTGTTTTAGTGATGATAAGTGAAAAACTTAAAGAGGAAGCACAATAATGTACAAGGGAATTTTACTTGATATTGACAATACGCTTTACAATTATGAACAATGTCATCAAAAATCTATACAAACGGTTAGTGCATATGTCAAAAAAGAGTTGAATATTGATTGTTTTGATCAATATTACATTAGCGCACGAAAGAGTATTCATACCGCATTAGCTGAAACGGCCTCATCCCATAATCGCTTATTATATTTCCAAAAAGCATGTGAAGATTTAAATATTAACCCTATGGTATGGGCGTTACAATTTTATACCCTTTACTGGGAAGTATTTTTAGATTCAATTGAATTGTATGATGGAGTGATGGATTTTTTTGAAGTAGTCTCTCAAAAAATGAAAATTTGTTTTATAACGGACTTGACAGCACATATACAATATCGAAAAATTGAAAAGCTAGGGTTGTCAAAATATGTATCATTGATTGTTACGAGTGAAGAGGCTGGAAGAGAAAAACCACATCCATATCTTTTTTTATTAGCTTTATATAAATTAAACCTTGATCCAAATGAAGTCTGCATGATAGGTGATAGCTATATGAAAGACATTGTAGGAGCTTCTTCTTTGGGAATAAAATCCATCTGGTTTAATAGTGAAAATAGACATGAAAGTTATAACAAAACTTTAATCACAGAAGTGAAAACTTTTCAAACTATTTTGGAGCTGTTATGACTGATTTAATGGCCTTAGTAACCATTTCAAAGTATGCAGGTGAACGGTATGATTTAGTCCAAGCGGGCGGTGGCAACAGCTCTGTTAAACTTGATAATGGTGTTATGCTCATCAAAGCATCTGGCTTTTTATTGAGTGATGTAACTGAAAACAGTGGATATTCCCAAGTAATGACACATGCAATTGCCCAGATTGTAACCAGGCAAGAAATCTTTACATGTAAAAATAAACGTGACAGAGAAGCTCTGACATCGTCTTTTGTGAAAGAAGCGACTATTGATAAACATAATCGCCCATCTATAGAGACACTTTTACATTCTCTATTACATAAATATACGTTACATACACATCCAATCAGTGTTAATATTTTGCTCAATAGAAAAGATTGGAAGGAGTGCTTGAAATTTCTTTTCGGTGAAGATATTGGTTTAGTTGCGTACCAGACACCTGGTATTGAACTAGCTTTAGAGCTTGCTAAAGAAATTTCAAGATTTAAGAAGATACCAAAGATTATTTTTTTACAAAATCATGGATTGATTGTTACATCCGACAAAGCAGAAGATATACAAGCACTAACTGAATATACGCTAGTAAAAATAGAGCAATATCTTGCTCTGAATTTAAGTAAATATAAATTGACAAACAAAATATCAAGTTTAATAAAAAGAGTGGATGCCAATAGCTCAATCATAGCATATTTATCCAATGATGGTGAGCTCAATGCCCTTTTGCATACACATAAATTACTGTTTTTCAAGGCACCATTTTGTCCTGATGCATTAGTATATTGCGGCATGGGAATAGTGGAAATTGTTGGATTAGATGATATTCAAAGTATATGCCAATACCAACAGAAATATCACGAACTCCCTAAGATTATACTTTATCAGGAAAAACTTTTTATTGTTGCGCATACGATCAAAAAGGCAAAAGAGATAGAAGAAGTTTTAAAATTTCATGTAGTGGTGCTTTCATACAATAGTGAAAATATCAATTTTTTGGAGCAGGATGAATTAGACTATTTATCCAATTGGGAAGCTGAAAAATACAGACAAAAGGTGTAACGTTTAAATGCATATTATCATTCCAATGTCAGGTGTGGGCAATCGATTTATTGAAGCAGGATATACCGTACCCAAACCCTTAATCGTGATTGACGGCAAGCCGATTATCGAGCATGTTTGTGATTTATTTCCGAATGAAGCAAAATTTACGTTTATATGTAATGCAACGCATTTAGCACAAACGTCCATGAGGGATATTTTGCAAAAAATTAAACCCGATGCGACGATCGTGGAAATACCGAATCATAAAAAAGGCCCAGTTTATGCCGTTCATTTAGTCGAGCATCTTATCGAAGATGAAGAAGAGGTCATTGTCAATTATTGCGATTTTGGAACCTATTGGGATTATCAAGATTTTTTGAAACATACGCGACAAAGAAACGCCGATGGTGCAATTCCTGCGTATCGAGGATTTCATCCGCATATGCTGGGGAGTACGAATTATGCCTTTATGCGAGATGAACAGCAATGGCTGTTAGAGATTAAAGAGAAAGAACCGTTCACAAATAATCGAATGAATGAATATGCTTCTAATGGAACGTATTACTTTAAAAAAGGTGCGTACGTTAAAAAATATTTTAACCAATTGATGGAACAAGACATCAATCTTAAGGGTGAGTACTATGTCTCACTCATTTATAATTTGTTGGTTGCAGACAGTTTAAAAGTGTCTATATACGAGATACAGCATATGTTACAATGGGGTACGCCTCAAGATGTTGAAGAATATACCATGTGGTCAAAATACTTTAGACATGTGATTGATGAAGAACAAAAGAGTTCCGCCGCATCGAACAGTATTACCTTAATTCCTCTAGCAGGAAGAGGAAGCCGATTTGCGAAGCAAGGATATAGAGACCCCAAACCGCTCATCGAAGTGAGCGGAAAGCCTATGATTGTCCAAGCGGCAAACTCGCTGCCGAAAAGTCAAAGCTATATTTTCGTGACGCTCCAAGAGCATTTGGATCAATATCCCCTTCAAAAAACTTTGGAAGAAGCTTTTTCAGGCTGTAAAATCATCGCAATCGATCATGTGACCGAAGGTCAAGCTATTACATGTAACTTAGGATTATCAGACAATGTAGACGAGAATGCCTCGTTACTCATTGCGGCGACGGATAACGGTATGATTTATGATCAGAAACGCTATCAAGCTTTGATTGATGATCCGAGTATTGATGCTATCGTGTTTACGTTTAAACATCACGTCTCAAGTAAAAATAACCCGCAAATGTACGGTTGGGTGGATGTGGATTCTTGCAATAACGCCAAGGGCGTTTCGGTTAAAGTACCTATTTCTAACGATCCGTTTAACGATCATGCCATTGTCGGGACGTTTTATTTTCGAAAAGTCGCTTTATTTAAAGAGGCACTACAGCAGTTGATATTAAAAAATATTCGTGTGAACGACGAGTTTTATGTGGATAGCCTCATCGGTGAGTTAATCAATCTTGGATATAAAATTAAAGCATTTGAAGTGGACGATTATATTTGTTGGGGAACCCCTGATGATTATGAAACATTTGTCTATTGGCAGAGTTTCTTTCATAAAGTTCCATGGCACCCCTATACGTTAGAAAAAGATACGACGGTCAATGGTAATAAAATTCAAGAACTTGACACTCTTTATCGCACGTTTGAGCAAGCATATCGATGAGTTCACTCCAAAAAGAATTACGTCGTTTCTTGGTCGCCGGTTTTAGTGCCGTCGGCGTCGATCTAACAACATATTATATTTTGTTGCATTTTTTGCCGCATTACGGTGCTAAAGGTATTTCATTTTTATTGGGTACATGCGTTGCTTATTTATTGAACAAATATTGGACGTTCGAAAAACACGAGAAAAGCTATGCCGAAATAGTTCGTTTTGCATGTTTGTATACCGCGACTTTAGGTGCCAACGTTTTGACGAATCAAGTCATTCTTGAGTTGTCAAATATCGTTTTTTTAGGCTTTCTTGGTGCAACGGCCATTAGCACAATACTGAATTTCATAGGTCAAAAATGGTGGGTATTTAAATGAAACTTTCGATTGTAGTTCCTTGTTATAATGAGGCTAAAAATATTCCTTTGATTTTAGAGAGATTTCAAAAAGTCATTCATCGCAGAGAAGATATCGAAGTCATTCTTGTTAATAACGGTTCAACCGATGATTCCGAAAAAGTATTGGCTGAAACGCTTCCGCATTATTCTTTTGCTCGAACCGTCAAAGTAGATGTGAATCAAGGATACGGTTTTGGAATTTCAACGGGATTGCAATGTGCCGTCGGTGAATTTATAGGATATACTCATGCCGATTTACAAACGGACCCTGCCGATGTTATCAAAGCATTGGAGATAATGGAACATCAACAAAATCCCAAACGTTGTTTTATCAAAGGTGATCGCAAAGGAAGACCGTTATTTGATCAATTTTTTACAATGGGGATGAGTTTGTTTGAAACACTCTATTTAGGGTGTGTACTATGGGATATTAATGCCCAACCCAATGTTTTTCATAAAAGTTTTTTTGCTGGATTACGCCAGACACCAAAAGATTTTTCTTTCGACTTATATTTATTGTATATGGCCACGAAACAGGGATTAGAGATACTTCGTTTTGATGTTGTCTTCCCTCCGCGCATACACGGTTCATCAAGTTGGAATACGGGACTAAAAGCCAAGTGGAAATTTATCAAAAGAACAATCGATTTTAGTTTTAAACTCAAAAAGGAATTATAAAATGGAGTTTATTGCACATAGAGTCAATACAATCGAAGCGCTTAAAAAACTACCGTCAGAATATGGGGTAGAACTTGATTTAAGAGATTATGGGGACAGACTTATTTTAGAGCATGATCCTTTTAAAGATGGCGAAAATTTTGAAGATTATTTAAAACATTATCATCATGGTACGATGATTTTAAATATCAAAAGTGAAAGAATCGAATACAAAGTATTAGAATTAATAAAACAGTACCGTATAGAGAAATACTTTTTTTTAGATAGCTCTTTTCCAATGATCCATGTTTTAGCGCAAAGCGGTGAAAAAAATATTGCTTTAAGATTTTCGGAATTTGAAGGGCTGGATACAATTTTCAACATGCAAGGACGTGTCACTTGGGTGTGGGTTGATTGTTTTTCCTCTTTACCGATAACGCAAGAGAATTATCGGATGTTGCATGCACGAGGGTTTAAGCTCTGTCTTGTTTCTCCGGAACTCCAAGCGCAACCAGAAAAGATCGATATCTATAAAGAGTATTTACAAAGTGAAGATATTGTCTTCGATGCGATTTGCACTAAAGAGTATAATATTGAAAAATGGATTTAAAATGTTGGAAGCTTTGAAAAAATCGAAACATCTTTTTATCGTCACTTTTATAACGTTTTTCTTGGCCTTTGGTTATATCAGAATCTATACCGTCACGGAATTAGGTGGTGATTTTAATAAGCATATCTTACCGGCAAATATGTTCGGCGTTCCTAATGCATTACAAGAAAAAGGGTTGGGTACGTTGTATAAATTACCAAAGCAATGTGGATGGGATGGGCAATTTTATTATTATATTTCCAATGATCTTTTAGGAAGGACGGATGTTCCGAAACATTGTGATGCAGATGCCTATCGATACCAACGCATCGGTTTGCCTCTTCTTGCAAATATTGCAGCGAAAGTGATGTTTCAAGATTATACTTCTCCGACGGTTTATTATTTGGTCAGCTTACTCTTGGTCTTGGCAGCCACTTTCTTTTTTGCAAAATTTTTATCCGATAGGGGTTATTCTCCTTATTGGAGTCTTGTCTGGTCGTTAGGATTAGGTACCCAATTAACGTTATTAAACGGCTTACCGGATGCGGCTGCCGATAGTTTAGTTATTTTAGCACTCTTAGCCTATTTATCTAATCGGTACAAAATATTTTCTATTCTTATCCTTTTTGCAGCGCTATCTAGGGAAGCATTTATTATTTTTCCCGCCATGTTTTTATTGCAACAAATGATTATTGCGTATAAAGAAAGAAATTTTCATATCGTTTCTTTTTTGAAAAATACTCTTCCTATGATCATCCCTTTAATCGTTTTTGCTTTGTGGCGATTCTATCTCCATTTTCACTTTAAACTATCGCCTTCAGAACAAGCCAATGGTATTTTAGGCTATCCTTTTGTCAGCTTTTTCAAATATTTAAAACTAAGCTTACAGTCTGAGCATCCTCTTGTTCCAGACGGTTGGAGTGAACTAGGCTTTCTACTCTATTTCTTTACTCTATTATTATGTACAATCATAGCATCTTGGTTTATGATTCAAAAAATTATTTATGCAAAAAATATTGCTGATCCGATGTTGCCTTTATGTGGAGGTTTTAGTGTTTTAGTGCTTTTATATCTCTCTTTTGGAGATACTGTCATGATGCATTACACAGGTTATATGAAAGCTTCAACAATCTTTTTCTTTGTCATCATTTTATATTTTGTGGTGTTAAATAAAAAAATTCCACTAGTGATGACCTTGTTCTTTTTATTGGGATTAATTGTATTTAATAAAGCTATTCTTCATAGAATTCATCCTTTTAATATTGTGAATCATACTTTTGAAACACAACCTGTTAATCTATCACAATATCCAACAAGCGTTGCGTGTTTAAAGGATTTTGACTATAACGTTAAAATTATCGCTGAAAAAGAAATGAGAGACGATAATCTTATGAATGAAATGGTTCGAAAAATGATAAGATATAAAACTCAAAAATTAATCACAATTGAACTTTTTAACACTTCTACTGTTAAATGGCCTATTTCAAAAGGGAAGGGTACTATAAACATGAGTTATCAGTGGTTAGACCACAATAATCGTGTTGTGAGAGATGGCATTCGCACTTCTTTGCCTCATGAAATTAATGCTGGCGAACATGTTGTGATTGATATGATAGTTGCATATCCTACAAAGAGTGAAAATTTGATTTTAAAATTTAGTCCTGTTCAGGAAGGCTGCTCTTGGTTTTATGCAAACAATAAATTTAAATAAAGGGATTTAAAAATGAAAAAAGCAATTGTAACAGGCATTACAGGACAAGATGGTGCTTATCTTGCTGAACTACTTTTAGGAAAAGGTTATGAAGTTTACGGTGCATATCGAAGGACAGCATCAGTGAATTTTTGGCGCATTGAAGAGTTAGGGATAGAAAAACATCCTCATCTTCATTTGATAGAGTATGATTTGACCGATCAGGCTAATAGTATTCGCATGGTAGCAAATATCAAACCTGATGAGATTTATAATCTTGCAGCACAAAGTTTTGTTGGTGTCTCCTTTGAACAGCCTCTCGCTACAGCACAGATTACAGGGCTGGGATGTGTTCATCTTTTAGAAGCGATTCGAATTATTGACCCGACGATTAAATTCTATCAAGCTTCAACATCGGAAATGTTTGGACTTGTCCAAGAAATTCCACAAAAAGAAACGACACCTTTTTATCCAAGAAGTCCTTATGGTGTAGCAAAACTCTATGCGCACTGGATGGTAATTAATTATAGAGAATCCTATAATATTTTTGGGTGTAGTGGTATTTTATTTAATCATGAATCGCCTTTACGAGGTCGGGAATTTGTGACGCGTAAAATTACGGATAGTGTTGCGAAGATTAAGCTTGGTAAGCTTGATGTCATTGAACTTGGTAATATGGATGCGAAAAGAGATTGGGGTTTTGCCAAAGACTACGTTGAAGGAATGTATCTGATGCTTCAAGCAAATAAGCCTGACACGTATGTCCTTGCAACTAATCGTACCGAAACAGTTAGAGATTTTGTATGCATGGCGTTTAAAGCAGTAGGTATAGAATTAGAATTTCAAGGAAGTGGAGAAAACGAAGTAGCTCTTGATAAATCCACAGGGAAAGTTGTTGTCAAAGTTAATCCCAAATTTTATAGACCTGCTGAAGTAGAACTACTGATAGGTAATCCGGAGAAAGCAAAGCGAGAATTAGGTTGGGAACCAAAATGCAGTCTTGAAGAACTTTGTACTATGATGGTAAAAGCTGATATACGAAGGAATGAACTTGGCTTTAGTTTCTAATAAAGTACTGATTACAGGAATTGATAGCTTTACGGGTATGCATCTTTCTTCTTATCTTGAAACAAAAGGCTATCGTGTATATGGTACTGTTTTAAAAGAAGGTGATGGATTTAAAACGTTTACATGTAATATTACATGTAAACAAGAGTGTATCGATGTCATGTCATGCGTAAAACCTGATTGTGTCATCCATTTAGCAGGAATTGCTTTTGTAGGACACGATAATAATGAAGCATTTTATGAGGTCAATACTCTAGGTACGCAAAATATCCTTGATGCTTTAATAGAGACCAATTGTAAGATTCAAAAAGTTATTTTAGCAAGCAGTGCAACTGTTTATGGTGATCAAGGAAGTGAAGTTTTAAATGAATCAATGTGTCCAATGCCCACGAATCATTACGGAATGAGCAAACTGGCAATGGAACATATGGCTCGAAATTATTTTAAAAAGCTTCCCATCCTTATTGTTCGACCATTTAATTATACTGGGGTTGGTCAAGCAGAGCATTTTTTAGTCCCCAAAATTGTGAGTCATTTTAAACAAAAAGCATTACATATTGAACTTGGAAATCTCTATGTAGAGCGTGAATTTAACGATGTCTTTTTCACATGTAATGTGTATGTGAGACTACTTGAGAGTGAAGTTATATCAGAAATTGTTAATATTTGTTCGGGTACGGCAATTAGTTTAATGGATATTATTGACACCATGGATAGTCTAGCTAGGTATCGTATTACTGTTGAAGTGAATCCATTGTTTATTAGAGAACATGAAATTAAACGATTAGTTGGCTCAATAACAAAATTAGAAAGCATTGTAGGTAAAATAGTACCTATACCATTAATTCAAACATTAAGCAATATGTATGAAGCTTAAAGTTTTAATTGATGGGCGAAGTCTTCTTTCGCCACTGACTGGAATTGGACGTTATACCCATGAAATTTCTCAACAATTAATAAATCTTGAGCCTCGTTGGAATTATCGCTATTACTATGGATATATCTCGGATCAACTTGTTACTTCATTAGAAGATATCAAACACTATGATCGATTGAAAAAAACAAAAGTCATTTTGAAAAAAATTCCTTATTTACAAAAAATTGTTAGAAGAGGAATGGATTGGTCTAGGTCTATGGCTTCAAGCTCTTATGATTTGCATTGGCAACCTAATTTTATTCCTCTGAGTGGTATAAATATAGGAACAATTGTCTCATCAGTTCACGATTTTTCATGGATTCATCAAGAAGCATGGCATCCTAAAGAAAGGATTGAGTATTTTCAAACAAATTTTTGGAAAGAGATACCAAAGTCGCATCGTATTATCACAGGGTCAGAATATACTAAAAAAGAGATTGTTCATTTTTTAGACTATGATCCAGATAAAATTGATGTGATCTATCATGGTGTAGACCATAAGCTCTTTCGAGTGATAGATCAAAATATTTCAACGACTCTATCCCTTCCTGAGAAATTTATATTAGCGGTAGGGAGCATGGAGCCACGAAAAAACCTTATGACATTACTTCAAGCATATACACTATTACATGAAGACTTGAAACGAGAATTTAAACTTGTATTGATTGGTTTTAAAGGGTGGAATAATCAAGAAATTATGCATTTGATTGATTTAAATAAAGAATATATCGTTTATCTAGGATATGTGAGTGACGAAGAATTGGCACAAGCATATAACCGTGCGACGCTCTTTGTTTATCCTTCTTTGTATGAAGGATTTGGGATACCACCTTTGGAGGCAATGGCATGTGGAACAGCTGTCATCGCTTCGTATGCTTCTTCTTTACCAGAAGTTTGTGGGGATGCCGCTGTTTATATTGATCCTTCTAGCGTAGAAGAACTACACAAAAGCATACAAAGCTTATTGGAAGATGATGTACGTTGTGCAAAACTAATTGATTTAGGTTTGAAAAGAGCTCAATTATTTAGTTGGGAAAAATCCACGCAAGCACATCATACCAGTTTTTTAAAAGCACTTTCGCGATGAAGATAGCTATTATTCATGATTGGTTCAATGAGGTAGGCGGTGCTGAGAAGTGTGTTGAAAGCTTTGTGCATCTTTACCCTCAAGCAGACATTTTTAGTTTAATTGATTTTCTTCCAAGGCAAGAACGAACAAAGATTTTGGCAGGGGCATATGCTAAAACTAGCTTCATTCAAAAGTTACCTTTTGTTAAATCAAAATACCGTCAGTATTTGCCTTTATTTCCTTTTGCAATTGAACAATTTGATCTTTCAAATTATGATGTCATTTTATCCAGTTCTCATGCTGTTGCAAAAGGTGTTTTAAGTCATGCTTCACAATTGCATATATGCTATTGCTACACGCCAATGCGGTATGCATGGGACTTGTATTTTCCATATCTTGAAGAAACAGGGTTGAATAAAGGGCTCAAAGGATGGTTCGCCAAATATTTTTTGCATAAAATACGCCTTTGGGACACCCAAACAGCTCAGAGAGTAGATCATTTTATAGCTATTTCTCATTATATTTCGAAGCGCATTAAAAAAACATATGGCAAAGATAGTACAGTTATCTATCCACCTGTAGATGTAGAGGCTTTTGAAGTGTGTTACCAGAAAGAAGACTTTTATTTGACTGCTTCAAGAATGGTTCCCTACAAAAAAATTGATTTAATTGTCGAGGCATTTCGTTCAATGCCGGACAAAAAGCTAATTGTTATCGGTGATGGACCTGATTTTGCAAAGATACAGGCTAAAGCAAGTCAAAATGTAGTTCTAATGGGCTATCAATCTTTTGATATCTTAAAAGCGTATATGCAAAAAGCTAAAGCGTTTGTGTTTGCGGCTGAAGAAGATTTTGGCATAACGCCTATAGAAGCAGGAGCATGTGGGACGCCTGCCATTGCTTTTGGGAAAGGCGGAGTAAAAGAGACAGTTGTTGAAGGAGTTACTGGTATATTCTTTGATGTGCAAACGGTACCAAGTTTGATTAATGCTATTCATAAATTTGAAACGCTGACTTTTGATGCTGCTACAATTCGTACGCATACTCTTAAGTTTTCTAAAGACCGTTTTGAAAAAGAGATAAAAAATTTTATTGAAGAACATTACCTTCATTTTAAATCAAGTTTTTAATTTTTTTTGATATTATCGTTTACCTTTGTTTTGGAGCCTGTGTGAGGTATTTTTTATTTAAGTTAGTCCTCTTCTTAATATTATTAGCCATCAATCTTATGATTACTTTTCCTGTAGCAGATATTTTTGTTGATATGGAAAAATATCATACAGTAGAGCACTATTTATGGATGATTCCTTTTTATCTCTTTGGATATCATGCCTTTAAACTTTTTACTCGCAGAATGGTCACAACTAATGAAGTTATCCTGGTTTTAAAAGCTAATTTTTTTGCTTTGGTTGCTATTTTCTTTGTTGTGGCGATTGCAAAATTAAACGATACGACTTCGCGAGCACTGGTGCTTGTTTTTTTTCTCTTGAATAATTTTAATTCTCTTTGGTCTTATATCATTAAAAAATATGCGTTTCGTTTTGCTTATTTCAGAAAACCTATATTTGTGATTTGTGATACAAATGGCTTAAAAAATATCAAAAGTTGGTTTAGTCAAGGTAATCCTTTTGGTTATGATGCTGAATTGATTTTAAATATTGACTATGAAACAGCGTCATCATTATACTATAAAATTGATATGCTGATTGATGATAACAACTATGATTCCGCTATTATAGATGTTGAAAATAATACACTCTTTAATCTCTCAAGTTTGGTTGATCATGTTCAAAAACGCGTTCGTAGCGTTATTATTCTTCCTAAAATGTCAAAAATGCCTATTATCAATGGTGAATTAATTAGTTCGGTTCATCATAAGGGAATGGCATTTTATATTAAAAATAATTTACTAAGCTCTTTTGATAGATTAATAAAATTGATGTTTGATTTTTGTGTAGCTTCTCTATTAATTATCGTATTTTTACCTTTTTTAGTATGGCTATATTGTATTGTTTTTTTAGCTACGAAGGGACATCCGATTTTCTCACATCAGCGTATTGGATATAATGGTCGAAAATTTAAAGTTTACAAGTTTCGTACAATGTATATTGACGCACGTGAACGACTTGAAAAACTACTTGAAACGTGTGAAGAAACAAGAGCCACATGGGAAAAAGAATTCAAGCTCAAAGATGATCCTCGCATTACAAAAATAGGCAAGTTTTTACGTAAGACATCTTTAGACGAATTGCCTCAGCTGATTAACGTACTCAAAGGCGAAATGTCTTTAGTTGGACCAAGGCCTATTACTCAAGATGAAGTAGTAAAATACGGTGAATATTTTGAATATTTTACGGCTGTAAAACCAGGTATTACAGGGTTATGGCAAGTGAGTGGTCGCAATGATATAGATTATGAAGAGCGCGTTCAGCTTGATGTCTGGTATGTGCGTAACTGGTCAATAGAACTGGATATTCAGATTTTAATTAAAACGGTCTTAGTTGTGCTTGGTAGAAAGGGAAGTTATTGAATACAGTGAATCAAAATTATTTACGTCTTATAGGACTTATCTTTCTCGCATTTCTCTTTAGTTTTGCCGTGCGCTTTATTTGGATTTATCAATTTAGTGATTTTGATAGCTTTAAATTGGCTGGTCAATTTATGATTAATACCAATGATGGTTATTATTGGGCGGAGGGTGCGAGAGATTTACTCAGCGGGGTGCATCAAAAATTTGATCTTTCACCGATAGATCAGGCTCCTGCGCAACTCACATATCTTTTAGCAAAGATTTTACCTGTATCGTTTGAAACGCTTATTCTTTATATGCCAGCGTTTATAGGTTCGTTGATTGTTGTTCCTATTATTTTAATAGCTTATAATTTGGCTATGGTGGAAGTAGGCTTTTTAGCAGCTCTTTTAGCGTCTATTGCCGTGAGTTATTACAATCGAACAATGATAGGCTATTATGATACGGATATGCTGACAATCGTATTGCCTACATTTTTGCTGTGGTCACTCATATTGGCTTTGCGAACCAAAGAAGAAAAGTATCTTCTTATTACAGCTTTGGAAATTATTGCTTATCGCTGGTGGTATCCTCAAAGTTATTCACTTGAGTTTTCTTATTTTGGTTTGATTTTTGTGTATGCATGTCTTTTTGATCGCAAAAATCTTTTTAATTTTAAGTTGCTCAGCATTATGCTTTTTGCAATGATGGGACTACCTAGTCTGTTTCGTTTAGCGAGTGTGATTGGTATTTATGTTGTCTTTAAAAAACTCAAGGTACAAAAGCATGTTTGGTATGTCTTGGCTATTGGTATCCTACTATTTTTTGTCACAGGTGGGTTATCGCCAATTTTAGGACAACTTAAAGGATATGTATTTAAAGATGCAATCGAAATAAGCTCTGAAAACTTATCGCTTCACTTTTTCTCTGTCATGCAAACGGTTCGTGAAGCAGGACAAATTCCTTTTAGCGTTTTTGCTGAACGTATTAGTGGGCATACGATTACCTTTATCGCTTCTATTGTGGGATGTGCTCTTCTCATGTGGCAATACCGTGTGATGTTATTAGGTCTTCCACTCCTTGGATTAGGTTTTTTAGCGCTTTGGGGAGGACTTCGTTTTACGATTTATGCCGTGCCAGTCTGTGCGTTAGGAACATCGTATCTGCTCTTCACTTGTGCTCAGTATATTACCAATGCTTTTACAAATCAAAAAGTCGGAAGCCTTGTTAAATCAAGCTTTGTGGTGCTTGCTAGTTTAGGTGTTTTGTATCCAAATCTTTTACATGTAATTGATTATCGTGTTCCAACGGTCTTTACAAAAGCGGAGGTCGAAGAACTTATCCAATTAAAAAAGATTGCAGGAAGGGAAGATTATATTGTTTCGTGGTGGGATTATGGCTATCCAATTCGTTATTACAGTGATGTGAAGACATTAATAGATGGAGCAAAACACAATGGCGATGTGAATTTTCCTGTGAGTTATATGCTGACTCATGATGAAGAGAGTGCTGCACGTTTAGCTAGGTTGGAAGTCGAATACACTGAAAAAGCCTTTATTGAAGCAGAAAAAAATGAGACAAAACCAAGTAAAGAGCAGAGCAAAATTATTAACAATACCGCACAAATGACGTTAGATTATGGCTTTCACGATGCCAATGATTTTTTGGCTGCTTTGCAAACACCTCTTACTTTACCGGCTAAAACGCGGGATATCTATTTTTATTTACCGTTTCGTATGATGAGTATTTTTCCAACTGTTGCACAATTTAGCAATATTGATTTGATGAACGGCAATACGATACGCCAACCATTTTTCTTTCAAGCAACTCGTTTTCAAGACAGTGCAAAAACACTTAATTTTGGCAGTGGCATTGTGCTTGATAAAGAAAAAGGGATGCTCAAAATTGGTATGGATGATGTGCCTGTGAAGCATTTTATACAAACAACGTATGATGCCAACAAAAAACTCGTGAAAAATCAACAAATCATTCATCAAGACGGCATGGTTAATATTATTTATATGCAACCGTACAATACCTTTTTATTGCTTGATACGGCGATGTTCAATTCATCTTATATACAGCTTTTTGTTTTAGAAAATTATGATGAGCGCTTTTTTGAGCCGATTATTTTAGAACCATACGCTAAAATATATCGTCTTAAAATTTAGTTACAATTAGAAAAAACAAAAGGTAGAAAATATGATTATTCGAGAAATTCAGCAGTTTGCTGAAGTACGAACACGGGCAAGAGCCTATTTGTGCTATCTCTTTACCCGTAATATCCCCAATCGTATGCCTGCCCCTAATTTGGATGTGATTACAGCCAGTTTAGATAAGATTGTGCATGAGGTAGAAGATTTTGAGGCACTTTATCTCCTTGATCATACGGGGGAACAAGTGATTAATAATATCACAGATGACCCTCATAAAAAAGGCGGTTTAGGTCAAAATCGTAGTGGAAAATCCTATTATTACCGAGCGGTACGCGAAAAGCGTTGTGTGTTAAGTGACCCTTATCCTTCTACTCTGACCAATGATTTAACGGTTACGGCTTCTTATCCTATTTATGATGACCAAGGTGCGTTAAAGTTTATTGCCTGCATTGATGTCTCTTTAGAGCATATTTTAAAAATTGCACATCCTTCTTCATTGCAATCAGGTTTTGGAAAAACGTCACAGCTTATTTATACACTTTTTTCAGCGTCCTTGTTGGCTGTTGCACTTTTATTGCTGTTTAATGGCATGCGTAGTCTTTTTATGCATGGATTGGCGTTTGAACTTTTAGATATTAAAGCCATGTTTGAATCCACGATTTTAATTACATTGGCACTTGCCATCTTTGATTTAGTGAAAACCATTTTTGAAGAAGAAGTACTGGGGCGTAATGAAAAAGATGAAACATCGGGAATGCATAAAACAATGGTGCGTTTTTTAGGTTCTATTATTATTGCATTGGCGATTGAAGCATTGATGCTGGTCTTTAAATTCGCTATTATTGATGCTTCGCACATTGTGAATGCTGTTTATTTGATTTGTGGTGTTGCATTATTGTTATTTGGCTTGGCGTTTTATGTCAAATCTGTAGGACAAAAGAGAGATTTATGATTGGTTTAATTGATTATAATATGGGAAACTTACGTAGCGTTACCAATGCATTTGAAAAGCTTGGGCGAAGCATCGAAATTGTCAAAGAGGCAGACGCTGTGGATAAGTACGATAAGATTATCCTCCCTGGTGTGGGCGCCTTTAAAGATGCGATGACGTGTTTAGAAGAACGCAATATGGATAAAGCCATCAAAGCGTTTGTGGATTCTGGAAAACCGCTTTTAGGTATTTGTCTTGGCATGCAATTGCTCTTTGAGAGCAGCGTTGAATTTGGAAATACGCAAGGGCTAGGTTTGATTGAAGGTCAAGTGATTAAATTTGACACGTCTCGTTTTCAAACACGGTTGAAAGTACCGCATATGGGATGGAATGAATTACATGTAAAAAAAGAGACGCCACTTTTTAAAGGAATGCCATCTTCTTTTTACCTCTATTTCGTGCATAGTTTTCATGTGCAGTGCGATGATCGCTATGTGATTGGTTCAACAACGTATGGGTATGAATTTCCAAGTGCGGTACAAAAAAACAATGTGTATGGTTTTCAACCACACCCTGAAAAATCACATGCAAATGGATTAACAATTTTAAAGAATTTTGTGGAGTTATAATGGATATTTTACCAGCAATTGATCTCAAAGACGGCAAAGCTGTACGCCTTAGCAAAGGACTGATGGAGAGTGCAAAAATTTATTCCAATGAGCCTTGGGAAGTGGCAAAAACATTTCAAGAGATGGGTTCATCGTGGGTACATTTAGTGGATTTAAACGGGGCATTTGCAGGTGAACCAAAGAATTTAGAGCAGATTCAAAAGATCCGTAAAAAATGCAATTTAAAGCTTGAACTAGGTGGCGGCATCAGGGATGAAGAGACAATTCGCCGTTATGTGGATTTGGGAATTGACCGTGTTATTTTAGGCTCGATTGCACTTAAAAACCCTGCCTTTGTCAAAGAAATGTGTCAAAAATACCGTGTGGTTGTTGGTATTGATGCCATTGATGGTTATGTCGCTGTTGAGGGATGGGCAGAAAAATCTACGATGAAAGCTACTGATTTAGCAAAAGAGTTTGCTAATGCGGGGGTGGAAGCAATTATTTGTACTGATGTAGGACGTGATGGAATGCTCAGTGGCGTGAACGTGGATTTTACCCTTGCAATTGCTGAAGCATCAGGTATTGCTACAATTGCGAGTGGAGGCGTTAAAAATTTGGACGATATAGTTGCATTAAAAGCGTGTCAAAAAGTTGCTGGCGTCATTGTCGGCAAAGCATTTTATGAAGGTACGTTAGATTTACATGAAGCCTTTGCACTTTGTCGCTAAAAGAGTGCTTTAAACTAAGTTCAAACTAAAGTTCGTTAGAATTGAACACTATAACCTAAGATAAAGGAGTGACATTGAAGCTGCTTGTAGTAGATGATAGCTCAACAATGCGCCGTATTATAAAAAACACATTACAGAGATTGGGTTTTAATGACGTATTAGAAGCAGAACATGGTGTTGAAGCATGGCAAATTATGGAGCGAACACCGGATATTAATGTACTTATTACAGACTGGAACATGCCTGAAATGAATGGACTTGACTTGGTTCGTAAAGTAAGAGCCGAGAAGCGTTATGATGGCATGCCAATCATTATGGTTACAACAGAAGGTGGAAAAGCTGAAGTTATTACAGCTCTTAAAGCAGGTGTGAATAACTATATCGTTAAGCCTTTTACGCCACAAGTTTTAAAAGAAAAACTCGAGGATGTTTTAGGTTAATTTGAATGAAGCAAACCTATAACGAACTGCATCTCACCCCTAGTAGCGAATACTCACTTTTTATTGATTGTCTGATGAGCCTCAGCGATGAGGCCATTGAAGAAAAAGATGGCACCATCATTCTTCGAAGCGAAGATGACCTTGACATGATTCAATTTGGTATGGAAACTTTCGCAAAAGAACTTGCGACAGCGCTTGGCAAAAAAATTGATCTTGTTTCTGCCTTGTATGTAAAAGAAAATGAGGACTGGATATCGCAATATCGCAACTCCGTGCAGCCTTTACATGTAAAAGAGCTGTATATCCATCCTAGTTGGCTTGAAGATGATGCTTCAAAAATAAATATTATTATTGATCCGGCACTTGCGTTTGGATCAGGCCATCATGAAACAACATACGGATGTTTACTTCTTTTACAAAAATATGTACACAAAGATGTTGCATTGCTTGATGTTGGATGTGGCAGTGGTATTTTATCCATTGCCGCACGTAAATTGGGTGCCGTTGTTGATTTGTGTGATACAGATGAGCAAGCAACGAGTAGTGCTGCAGAAAATTTTAAATTAAACCATGAAGATTTTCATCGTATCTGGACAGGCTCCGTGCAAAAACGTACGCAAGAGTACGATATTGTGGTTGCAAACATCATTGCAGATGTCCTGATTATGCTTGCAAAAGACTTGCAAAGTGCAGTTAAAAAAGATGGCTTGTTAATTTTATCGGGTATTTTAGATAAATATGTTGAGAAAGTTGAACAAAAATTTTCTTCCATGAAATGTATGGAAAAATACCAAAAAGATGAGTGGTTTACACTCGTGTTACAAAGGAACTAAATGAATCCGAATCAAAATAAAGATAATAAAAACGACAAAAAAAATAGCTTTTTTAACCAAAATCCTCTTTTGATGTTTGCTATTTTCTCGATCATCGTTATTTTACTTTTTAAAAATTTTACATCCGTCTCCGATAATGGAATGGCGGCAAACTTTAGCGTTCAAAACAGTGCAACAAAAAATATTAGCTATTATGAACTGAAAGAACTTATCAAAAAAAATCAGATTAGCTATGTTGCAATCGGACAGACTACCATCAAAGCATTTTCTAATGAAGGCGCTCAAAAAACAGTTTATATTGTCAAAAAAGTTGGCGAAGATAGCACGTTTATCCCTTTAATGGATGAGAAAAAAGTGGGGTATGGTGGTTATAACGAATCAAACATCTTTACAGAAATTCTTTTTTCATGGGTCTTGCCCGTGTTTGTCTTTTTTGGCATTTGGATGTTTTTGGCCAATAAAATGCAAAAAAATATGGGTGGCGGAATCCTTGGAATGGGAAGCAGTAAAAAGCTTGTCAATTCTGAAAAACCAAAAGTTAAATTTGAAGATGTTGCAGGTGTTGAAGAGGCAAAAGAAGAGGTCAAAGAGATTGTTGATTTTCTTAAATTTCCAGACCGTTATATGAATTTAGGAGCAAAAATTCCTAAAGGTGTTCTTTTAGTAGGCCCTCCAGGTACGGGTAAAACATTATTAGCAAAAGCTGTTGCGGGAGAGGCAAGTGTCCCTTTCTTCTCTGTCTCCGGATCAAGTTTTATTGAAATGTTTGTAGGCGTTGGCGCAAGTCGTGTCCGTGATTTGTTTGAAAATGCTAAAAAAGAAGCACCCGCGATTGTCTTTATTGATGAGATTGATGCTATTGGTAAAAGCAGAGCCGCGAGTGGTATGATGGGCGGCAATGATGAACGAGAACAAACGCTCAATCAACTTCTTGCTGAAATGGATGGTTTTAGTTCTGATAAATCACCCGTTATTGTCCTAGCGGCAACCAATCGACCAGAAGTCTTGGATGCTGCACTTTTACGACCAGGTCGTTTTGACAGACAAGTGTTAGTTGATAAACCTGATTTTCAAGGAAGAAAAGACATTTTAAAAGTGCACAGTGTGGATATTAAAATGGGTAAAGACATCAATCTTGAGGAGATCGCGCGTTTGACCGCAGGTCTTGCTGGAGCTGATCTTGCTAATATTATCAATGAAGCAGCCCTATTGGGTGGCCGTAAAAACAAAGCGTATGTTGAACAAATTGATTTAGTAGAAGCTGTTGAAAGAGCCATTGCTGGGCTTGAAAAGAAAAGCAGACGTATTAATCCGGAAGAAAAACGTATTGTTGCGTATCATGAAAGTGGTCATGCACTGATCGCTGAAACTACAAAAGGCGCTAAAAAAGTCTCAAAAGTATCTATTATTCCAAGAGGCTTAGCCGCACTTGGTTATACGTTAAATACCCCTGAAGAAAATAAATTCTTGATGCAAAAACATGAACTGATTGCAGAAGTAGATGTTCTTTTGGGAGGACGAGCTGCAGAAGAAGTTTTCTTAGGTGAAATTTCAACCGGTGCTGGTAACGATTTAGAACGAGCTACGGATATTGTCAAAGCGATGGTAAGCATATATGGTATGAGTGATGTCGCTGGACTTATGGTTTTAGAAAAACAACGCAATACCTTTTTAAATGGCGGAACAACCAAAGACTACAGTGATAAAATGGCTGAAAATCTTGATGAGCATATTAAAAAAACGCTCCAAGAGCGTTATGTGATTGTCAAAGAGCGCTTAGAAGAGTACCGTGAATGTATCGAACGTATTGTCGCTAAATTAGGTGAATTTGAAACCATTGATGGCGAACAGTTGCGCGAAGTGATTGTTGCTTTTGAAGAAGAATTTAATATCCCTTCAAAGCTTAAACATGTCACTCCATCCAATAAAATTCCACACGAGCAACCTAACAGTGATGCGTAATTCGTACACAACAACACAAATTATTGCGAAAGAGGGCTGGAACAGAATCGTTCTAGCCTTTATGGTTTTTTTGCTCTCTTACGCACTTTCATTTTTTTCATGGTTATTCTTTGCAATTTTTCTTGGAATGCTTTATGGGTACCGCAACCCAGAACGTATTGCTGAAGAAGACGATGCGCGATGTATTATTGCGCCGCTGGATGGAAAAATCACCAATATTTCGAAAATTAGTCTAAGCGATGGGAGCGATGTTCTTCGTATCGTTATTCGAAAATCATTTTGGGATGTAGGCATCTTAAGGGCACCTATTGGTATGGAAGTTACAGATGTTAAAAATCGTTTTGGTTTTTTCATGGACTCATCATCCACTCTTTTTGATACCTTGTGCGAACGAAAAACATTGACATGTAAAACAGCATTTTCTCCGTTGAAGATAGTAATAAGTGTAGGAATATTAGGTCAGAAAATTGATTTTTTTCAAAAAACAGGTTTGTTTAAAACAAGTGAGAGAATAGGTTTTTTACGAGACGGTGAACTTGCCTTGTTAGTTCCACTTGATACGCGTGTAAAAGTTGTTTTAAACAATGAAGTTAAAGCCGGTGTGAGCATACTTGGCTACCTTTCCTATAAGGATAAAGATGATCAATAATAATGGCAATAAATTACAATTAATTTATATTTTCCCTAACTTGTTTACCGCGGCCAGTGCTTTTTTGGGAATTATCAGTATCTTAGCTTCTGCTAGTGGACAATTTGAAAAAGCAGCAGTCTATATTTTATTATCGTTGATTTTTGATGGACTCGATGGCAGGGTTGCTCGTCTTACGAATGCAACGAGTAAATTTGGGGCTGAATTTGACTCTTTAGCAGATATTGTAGCCTTCGGTGTCGCACCAGCAATGCTTTTTTATTTTAGTATTGGGCATATGTACGGTAAATTAGGTTCTTTGCTGTGTGCAATGTATGTTGTTTTTGGGGCGATCAGACTTGCACGGTTTAATGTGATGATAGGTTCTGTTGAGCCATCCGTTTTTATAGGTGTACCTATTCCAACAGCTGCCGTTGTTGTTTCTATGTGGATATTATTTTACAAAGAATATACTCTAATGCAAGGCTTTGAACCTTTGATGCTTTTTGGACTTGCTGTCCTTTCTTTCTTGATGGTAAGTAATATTCGTTATCCAAGTTTTAAAAAAATTGATTTTAAGAAAGCCAATTTAATTAAGATACTTGTTTATATGGTTATCTCTTTCTCATTACTCTATCTTTATCCGATAGAAGTAGGGACATTTTTAATTACACTCTATTTGATGTACGGATTGGTACGTGGCATTTATAATTTTGTCGTTGCCAAATATCATAAAAATTTAGTATAATACCCTCACTTTGAGTCATCAAAGAAATTTTTGCAAAGGAGAAGCGATGAATAGCGTTGATATCGGCATTATGAAATCGATCAAAATTTTACCTAAAATAGAGATCAAAAACGCTCTCCTGCACAAACTTCTCTCCCTCTAATCTACTCTTATTTTTATATTTTCAAAGACATACCCAAAGGATAAACACTATGGACAATAATACTATTATCATTTTTGATACGACATTACGCGATGGGGAACAAAGCCCTGGTGCTTCGATGAATACGGAAGAAAAAATACAAATTGCCTTGCAACTCCAAAAATTAGGGGTTGATGTCATTGAAGCAGGTTTCGCCGCGGCAAGTCCCGGTGATTTTGATGCCATTGCCAGAATTAGTGAGGTGGTTACCAAAAGCCGTGTTTGCTCATTAGCAAGAGCTTTAGATAAAGATATTAAAGCCGCAGGGGAAGCTGTAGCAAAAGCCAATTTAAGACGTATTCATACCTTTATTGCTACGAGTCCTATTCATATGCAGTACAAACTTAAAATGAGTCCGGATCAGGTTATCAAAAAAGCAGTGGAAGCTGTGCAATATGCACGAACGTTTTGTGACGATGTTGAGTTTAGCTGTGAAGATGCAGGCAGAAGCGACGTCAGTTTTATGAAAGAAGTCCTTGATGCCGTTATCAATGCGGGTGCTTCTACGCTAAATATCCCTGATACAGTGGGCTATCGTTTACCAACAGAAATGGGTTCTATCATTAAATCATTAGCGGATTTTGTTGGGAGTCGCGCGATTATCTCTGTGCATAATCATAACGATTTAGGTTTAGCAGTGGCGAACTCTTTAGCGTGTATTGAAAACGGTGCTCGTCAGGTTGAATGTACGATTAATGGTTTAGGTGAGCGTGCTGGAAATGCGGCGCTTGAAGAGATAGTAATGGCTCTTCGTACACGTAAAGATTACTTTAGCGGTTATGAGACAAACATTAATATCAAAGAGATTTACCCAACCAGCAAGTTGGTCTCTTCAATTACCGGTATTGAGCCTCAGCCTAATAAAGCCATTGTCGGTAAAAATGCATTTTCTCATGAAAGTGGCATCCATCAAGACGGCGTTTTGAAACATACGCAAACGTATGAGATTATGAGTGCTAAAGACATTGGTTTAGATAAAAATTCTATTGTGCTTGGTAAACATTCAGGTCGCCATGCATTTAAAGACAAGTTGAATAGTTTAGGTTATGAACTTAAAGATGAAGAGATTAATGAAGCCTTTGATCGTTTTAAAATTTTAGCCGATCAGAAAAAAGAGATTTTTGATGATGATTTACGTGCGCTTGTTGCAGAAGAAATTACAAAAATTCCTCAAATCTTTGAATTGACACGCTTACAACTTTCCGATTGTGCACCAGGAGGCGTTCCAAGTGCTGCTGTGACAATCTTGCACGAGGGTAAAGAGATTACGGACGCTGCCATTGGTAATGGTACAATGGATGCTATTTTTAAAGTCATTGATCGTGTGTGTGGGGTGAGTGGAGAACTAAAAGATTATAAAGTGGACGCTGTTTCGCAAGGTAAAGATGCGATGGCACGCGTGCTTGTTAAAGTCGTTTTCGATGAGAGTAAACCTGCAATTATGGGACACGGTCTCAGCGTGGATACCATGCTTGCAACGGCAAAAGCCTATATTGGTGCACTCAACAGTTATATGTCTATGAGAGAGCGTTTACGCAGTGTTCAAAAAATCGAGCAAGAGGGGATTTAAAACGCTTTTACATGTAAAGGATTTTCTCCTTTACATGGTCTTTATTTAACGAGGGCAAACGTAAAATATTGTGAGATGAATCCTATATTTCCAATACTACGATATTGCGCATTTGCTGCTTCATAATTGCCTACTTCTTGATACAATAATCCCAAAGCGTATTTACTTTCGACATTACTTGGATCGGTCAGTTTTGAAAGTTCAAGCAAGGCAATGGCATTTTCACTGTGACCTGCGCCGATGGCGGCAACGGAAGCTAAAAAGATAGTATGCGTGTCTTTTTGTTTGAAGTCATCTATAAGCTTATTGTACAGGGTAAATGCTTCTTCAAAGTTATTGGTGTAAATTTCCATATACGCTAGTGTCTGCATAATAGAAGGAATATCGACACGCTCTTCTTCCATTTTTGCTTTGACACTGTTGCGTTTTTGATGCAATAATCCACCAATTTGGAGCAGGGTAATATACTGCTCTTTAACAATTTTCGGTCCATAATAAAACGCATCGTAATCTAAATTGAGATGATTGAATTCCATTTGTATGGCTTTCGCATAGTTCTTAATATCTTGTTTTTGATGTTTGACATTAAAGGCAATAATATTTGCCATGATATCTTTGGGAAGCAATGCTTGGAGCTTTTGTGTATTCAGACGGTAGAGACGGTCATTCCCCAATTTTTGAGCAGCAATGATATTTAAGACCAGACTAAGTGGTGTGTCGTCTTTATCTTTTTCAATCCATCGTGTGAGTGAAAATTGATTGCCATCGGTAAGATGAATTAGCGAAGCGTAAAGACTGTCTTTTTCCAAAGAGCTGTTTTTACCAATACTTTCTTTCACATCTTCACTTAACTTTGTGATATCTTTTCCAATGAGGTTACCGCTCATCAAAGCAAAAACACCGGCTAAATAGTTGTTACTGTCTAAATGGTAGCTTTTTGAAAAATGTTTATAAGCTGCTGCATAATCACCCATTTGAGCGTAGGTTAATGCTAAATTGTAGTGGAGTATCGAGTGATTTTTGTACTCTTCGACCATTTTAAGAAAAATTTCATTGGCTTCATAGACATGAAAGTCGAGTGCTTTTTTGATGCCTTTACTAATGGCAATATTAACTTTAGAAATTGTAGAGCTGGCTTTGAGGTATGAGAGGGCTGGTCCAATTTCATCAATAAAGATATTCATACTGCCTTTGCGAATATAATCAATCGTCTGTTTAGCGTCAAATACTTTATACGGCGCATAATAAAAAATAAGATTGTAGGTATTTTCATTGTCAAAGAAAAGCTCTTTTTCAAATTCACTTTGCGCTTTGTCCACATCAAACAATGTAGGTCTTAAAATAGCACGCGTTTTATAGATAGGGGCTACATCGGTATTTTGAACCTTAACCACTTCGCTGATAAGCGAAGCCGTGTTGGCAAGATTACCCAATTTATTCTCTACCAATGCCAATGCCATTTTTATTTTAGGATTTTCACTCTCAATTTGTAGGGCTTTAGTGAGGTATGCTTTGGCTTTGGGGTAGTCGCCTAGTTTTGCTTCGAGTAGGCCTAATGTAAAATTATCGCTCTCTCTCGCAATGGGTTCTAACACCTTAAGGGCGGCATCGTTGTAATTAAGTGAAGCTAAAATTTTAGAAGAGAGATATTTTTGATCGTCTTGATAAAAATCATTGATAGGATGCGAAACAGCGCTTAAGGCTTCAAAATAGTAATTTTTATAGTAGTGTACTAACCCGACATAATAAGAATATAATGGCGCATTGCTCTCTTCGGGAAGGTATGCGTACGCAAGATCAACATAATAATGAAAGAGCTTTTTATCTTTCATCTCTAAGGCACATACCGCAGCATTAATAGCGCTAATACAGCGATGCTCTTTATTCTGAATCGCTTTTTTAAATGCATCAAGAGCATCACTGAAGTTGCGTTCTTTGAGTTTAGCAACACCAATATTATAAAAAGAGATAGCTTCATTATAGGTTGCGATTTTTTCATAAATTTTCAGTGCTTCATCTTTGTTGCCCTGTTCGTAAAGCAAATGCGCTTTTTTGATCATACCATCGAGTCTGGATGGAGAAAATTGTTCTTTAATAGGGGCTTCTTCAACTTTTGCAACAACAGCAGGGGGAGCTTCAGGGTGCGATTTTAATTTAATAATGACAATAATAGCAACGATAATGGCAAGAAGAAGTATGCCACCAGCTAAGAGAAGGAGCAATAGTTTTTTCTTTTTCGTTTGTGTTGCTCCTTCATCAAAAGCAACAATCTCTAAACTGGTTCCTTCTTCACTGTTTTCCTCTTCAATAGGCGCAAATCCTTCTTCATTGGATGTTGCCCCATCGGCTTCGAGGATAACGACTTCTTCTTCAGCCATCTTACATGTACTTTTTCAAAACTTCAGGAATGGCTATCGTGCCATCTTCTTGTTGATAATTTTCCATAAGAGCAATGAGGGTTCGACCTACTGCTAATGATGAGCCATTAAGGGTATGTACCAAACGATTTTTACCATTATCTTTAAAGCGGATTTTGGCACGTCTGGCTTGGAAATCAAAAGTGTTTGAGACTGAGCTAATTTCTCTGTATCTGTTTTGTCCTGGTAACCACACTTCAAGATCAACGGTTTTTGCCGCACTAAAGCCAAGGTCACCGCCACACAACATTAAATGACGGTGAGGGAGTCCTAGGGAAGTAAGAAGGTCAGATGCACAAGAGAGCATCTCTTCAAAAACAGCTTCACTTTGCTCAGGTGTCGTAATAGAGACAAGTTCAACTTTGTCAAATTGGTGTTGGCGAATCATGCCTCTGGTATCACGCCCTGCGCTTCCTGCCTCTTTTCTAAAACAAGCAGAATAACAGGTCATTTTAAGAGGAAGCTCTTCACAACTTAGGATTTCATCACGAAAAAGATTGGTGACAGGAACTTCAGCAGTAGGAATTAAAAAGAGGTCTTCGCCTTCTATTTTGAAGAGGTCATCTTCGAATTTAGGCAGCTGTCCTGTGCCCATCAGTGTTTCGCGATTGACGATGTAAGGAACAGCGACTTCATGAAAACCACGTGTTCGATTAAAATCTAACATATAATTAATCAGTGCGCGCTCAAGTCGTGCCGCTTCATTTTTTAGCACACTAAAACGACTTTTTGAGAGTTTGACACCTCGTTCAAAATCAATCCAATTTTGCTTGCTATCAATATCCCAATGCTCTTTAGGCGTAAAAGAAAAGACACGGGGCTCAAGAACGCGTTTTAACTCGACATTATCATTTTCATCTTCACCATCGGGTACTAAAGGGGAGGGCATATTTGGAATAACCGCCGCCATGGCTTCTAGCTTTTCTTCAAGGCTTCGGACACTCTCTGTTGCTTCAGCTATTTTTTCTTTGTTCAAAGAGAGTTCGGCTTTAAGTGCGCCTACATCTTTTCCCTCTTTTGCATAGACACCAAAAAGTTTACTTTTGGCATTTTGTTCTGCTTGCAAAGGCTCTAAAACTAGACGTGCACTTTTAAGCTCCAATGAAAGAACACGCAGTTCTTCTAAAAGATTCTCATCGACTTTTTTCTTACGAAGGCTTTTAGCAACGGTATCAAAATCATTTTGTATCAGTTTTATATCTAACATGCTTTCCCTTAACGATAAATTCCAACAAGATCACGAATAACACGCATTTTTTCACTAGCAATTTTACGTGTTTTAGCAGCACCATCGTCTAAAATAGCAAACACTTCATCTTTATGGTCTAAATAATATGCTCTTTTTTCACGTGCTTCTGTAAAATAGTCCCAAATCAGCGTACTGAGGTAGGCTTTAAAATGACCATAACCTTCACCGCCTTTTTTATAGCGCTCTTGCAATGCAACTACTTCGTCATTTTCCAAAAAGAGTTTAGCCAGTGCATAGATATTGCATGTCGTATAATCTTTTGGCTCTTCCATTGGAGTAGAGTCGGTCACAATACGTGAGGTAGCCTTTTTGAGCTCTTTTTCAGTACAAAAAATATCAATGGTGTTGCCATAGCTTTTACTCATTTTAGCACCATCAATTCCTGGAACGGTTGCAACATTATCATCTACTCTAAATTCAGGCAGTGTAAAAATATCGCCAAAATCATTGTTGAACTTTATCGCAATATCGCGTGTGATTTCAACGTGTTGGATTTGGTCTTTTCCCACAGGAATGATGTTGGCATCATACAGTAAAATATCGGCTGCCATAAGCACAGGGTAAGAAAAAAGGGCATGATTAGCGGCAATACCTTTAGCGACTTTATCTTTGTACCCATGGGCGCGCTCTAAAAGTCCCATCGGGGTGTATCCTGAAAGTACCCAGTAGAGTTCTAAAACCTCTTTGACATCCGATTGCGCCCACAAAGTTGCTTTTGTTGGGTCAATGCCAAGACTTAAAAAGTTAATAGCTGCATCGAGCGTATTGTTTTTAAGTGCTACCCCATCTTTTAAAGAGGTGAGGGCATGATAGTTGGGGATGAAAATAAATAGGTCGCTTGTTTCTTGAAGATCGACCATTTGTTTGATAGCACCAAAATAGTTTCCTATATGCAGTGCTCCTGAAGGTTGAATTCCCGTTAGTACTCTCATAAATCTATCCTAATCCTTTTTTAACTTTAAAACCTGAATAATGTCTGTTACAATCTCTTGTACACTGCGATTTTCAACATCAATAATCATATCTGCCTTGGCTTCGTAAAGGGATGAGCGTTCCTCAAACAATGTTCGCGCTTTGTCCTCGTCGGTCAGTAGTGGTCGTTTTGCCAATTTAAGGTCAGCATTTTCATGGGCTTTTAAACGTGCTAAAATGCCATCAAATGAAGAGCGAAGATAGACAATCGTGCCAATTTTGTCGAGATTATCTACTTTAAAAAAACCACCACCGGTTGAGATGATGGCATTTTTGACATTTTTTTGGAGCCACTTTGCTGTTTTCTTTTCAAGCTTGCGAAAGTAACTTTCGCCGTTTTCTTCAAAAATTGCTTTAATCTTGCGGTTTTCCATACTCTCAATGAGGTCGTCCGTATCGAGTCCAAAACGTTTGGTTGTTTTAATGAGGGCTCTTGAAATCGTTCCTTTTCCCACACCCATAAAACCGATAAAAACAATGTTTTTATTTTTAGGATTCAGCACCGTTGTCTTCCTGTTCGACGTCTCTTTCACCTTTTGCGCGAGGATAAAGGAGAATTGGAGAGCCTTCTAAGTTAAAATGCTCGCGTAATTTATTGGCAAGATAGCGTCTGTAACTAAAATGAAGGGAACGCGGTTTATTCATAACCAATGCGATACGTGGAGGCTTTGTTAAGTATTGGGTCGCAAAATAAATTTTGACGACTTTTGAGTGGTCACTTGGAATTTGGTGCTTAATCGTCGCATCTTTGATGACTTCATTGAGGACACGTGTTGGAAGATGCTGTGAATAATTGACATAGACTTCTAAAATCATATCTTTGATTTTTGAAACCCTTTGTTTGCTCTTTGCCGAAACGGTAATCAGTGGGGCATAGGAAAGAAACTTAAAGCGGTGTCTGACTTCAGCGGTCACTTTTTCATAATCATCCATCGCATTGTCCCATTTGTTTAAAACAATGATGCACGCAAGATGATTCTCTTCTACCAGTCCTGCGATACGCTCATCCAGCTCTAAAAAAGGTTCACTGGTGTCTAAAACAAGTAATGCAATGTTGGCACGTTCTAGCATCTCTTTGGTACGCATAAGCGCAAATTTTTCAATGCCTTCTATTTTCCCACGACGACGAAGTCCCGCGGTATCGACAAAATTGATAATTTTATCTTCGTACTCAATACTCTCATCCACGGGGTCAATTGTTGTGCCAGCCACACTACTCACTACAGCGCGTTGTTTACCAACAAGCGCATTTAAAAGAGAACTTTTCCCTACATTCACACGTCCAATAATCGCAACATTGATTTGATTGGTTTCGACTTCTTCGACTACTTCAGGAATCGCTTCTTCATCGTCTTCCTCGAAGGATTCTTCGTCATCCCAATCGTCTTCATAGGATTCCTCATCATTCTCGTCTTCATCGCTTGGAGGCGGTGTCGCACCTTCAACCGCTGGTAAAAATCCACCGATCCACTCTAAAAGAGCACTGACCCCTCGGTTATGCGATACGGAAATCGGGAATACATTTTCCGCACCAAATTCGCTAAATTCCCAAGCGCGCTCCATCTCTTTATCGTTGTCAATTTTATTGATGACTAAGGCAATGGGCTTATTGCGTGCTTGAAGTGCATAAAAAATCTTTTTCTCTTCATCACTCGGAAGCAGTTTGCCATCGACGACCATAATGATAATATCTGCTTTTTTAGACGTCTCCATAGACATGTTATGAACGTTTTCAAAGAGCTCAGATGATTTATCAAGTCCGCCTGTATCAAGGATAAGGCAAGGTTTTTCAGTGATATAGACTTGTTGTGTTTTAATATCGCGTGTTGTGCCACTAAAATCAGACGTAATAGCGATACGTTGTTTAGCGATACGGTTAAAAAGGGAGCTTTTGCCAACATTGGGCAGCCCGATAATTGCTATTTTTTTCATAGTAACCTTTAATAATGTGTACCTAAATGGGATACATTATACCTTTTGTTTGCTGTTATTTTGGTAAACTCTCGACATAGAGCGATTGGCTAGGGAAGGCGAAACTGGTTCCATGTTTTGCGACAATTTGCATGATTTTAAAATTGACATCTTCTTTTACATGTAAATAGTCATTCCAGACCGTTGTTTTCGTAAAACAGTAGAGAAAAATGCTTAACGCGCTGTTCTCAAATTCATCAAAATTAACAAGAATGGTCTCTTGATGAATTTCAGGATGGTGTTTCAGCATCGTTTTAATGTCACCCACAATTGCTTGCATTTGTTCAACCGTGGTGCTGTATGTGAGTCCAATTCTCGTTCGAATACGACGTTTTCCCATACGCGACCAATTGGTAATCGGGGTATTGGCAAGCGTTGCGTTGGGAACACTGACTAACGCTTGGGCAAATGTACGGACTTTGGTGGAGCGAATACCGATTTCTTCAATAAACCCTTCGACCAAAGGCGTCTCTACCCAATCGCCAACTTTAAAAGGACGGTCACCAAAGATAACGAGCGAACCGAAAAGATTGGCAACTGTGTCTTTCGCTGCCAACGCAAATGCCAAACCTCCAAGCCCCAGCGATGCAACAAAGGCGCTCACATTGATGCCCCATTCTTGTAAAATAGCCATGACTCCTAGTGCGATAATAATCACACGCATGGTTTTGGTCAAAAAGTTCTGAATATCGGAATGGAGTTCTTTGCCAAATTTTGAAGAAAAAAGATGAAAAAGGTGTGAAAATGCATCCACAAGGCGGTATAAAATCCAAAAAATAACAAAGATAAATACGGAGCGAACAAACAACTCTAAAAAGCGGTCAATGCCATCAACAGGAAGCCATCGCATCGAAAAATAAACGCCACCTAAAACAATTGAGACTTTTAAAGGTTCTTCAATAACATCAATGAGCTTATCATCGTTAAGCGTTTTTGTTCTGTTGGCAAGTTTGCGTAATGGTTTGAGCAGAATCTTGCTCAGTAAGGTACGACATAAAAGTGAAAAAAAGAAAATTGCGATAGCAATGCCTATGTGTGTGATAGGAATGCTCCACAGCTTATAGTTTAGAATAAGATGAAAATCCATACTCTCTCCCGAAGCTAAGATGTAAAAATCAACGGATTTTAACACATAATGGATTAAGATTACGTATTTATGGTCTTCATTGGAGTGAGCGTGAAAGAGTTTTTTTTAGGGATTAACAAAGGTGTTATCTTTATGTTAATTTCTTCATTTAGTTTTGCCTTTGATGGTGCTTTTGCAAAAGTACTCAGTCACGATATGGATTCGGTAGAAGTCGTTTTTTTTCGTAATGGACTTACGATGCTTTTTGTCGCTTTAAGTATTTTTAAATTGCCGATTAAACAAGTAGGCGGCAAGCCTTGGTTACTGCTTTTTCGAGCTGTGATTGGATTTGCTTCGATGTTGGTTTTCTTTTACAATATTGCGCATATCCCTTTGGCTGATGCCATTACTTTTTCGCGTACCGCACCAATTTTCACCGCTATTTTGGCGTTTGTTTTTCTAAAAGAAAAGATTGGTTGGAAAGGCTGGGTCGCTGTATTTGTTGGGTTTATCGGCATTGTTTTTGTGATGAAACCCAGTGGCTTGATGCTCTCAAAAACAGACGTGTTTGGGCTATGTAGCGGCCTTGGCGCGGCACTGGCTTATACCAGCGTGCGGGAACTCAATAAAGTCTATGACACTCGCGTTATTGTGTTGGCTTTCACATCAACAGGAACGATTTTCCCTGCGCTTTTTATGGTTTTGAGTGATTATTTCCATACACCCATGTTTGATTTTATGTTGGGACATTTTGTAATGCCCTCAGGCGTAGCGTGGCTTTATATCATTTTGATGGGCTTTTCAGGTGCCATTGGTCAGGTCTATATGACCAAAGCATTTGCAACCACCAAAGCAGGCATTGTCGGCGCTGCTGGATATTCTATTATTTTCTTTTCACTGATTATCGGCATTTTTTTAGGAGATGCCTTACCAGATTTTGCTGGACTATTTGGTATACTCTTAGTCGTTCTTAGTGGAATTATCGTAGCAAAGGAGAAAGAGTGATTTTAATCGCAGGACCATGTGTCATTGAAAGCAGAGACAACCTTTTTAGAGTTGCAGAACAATTAATGCCTTATCATGAAGATACAACCATAGATTTTTATTTTAAAAGCAGTTTTGACAAAGCCAATCGAACCAGTATTGATAGTTTTAGAGGTCCAGGCATGGATGAGGGTTTAAAACTACTCGATGAGGTACGAAAAGAGTTTGGATACAACCTCTTAACCGATATTCATGATTATACTCAAGCCAAACCGGTAGGTGAGGTGGTCGATGTGCTTCAAATCCCCGCCTTCTTATGCCGTCAAACGGATTTGTTGGTTGCCGCAGCACAGACGAAATGCGTGGTCAATATCAAAAAAGGGCAGTTTTTAAACCCTGCGGATATGCGCTATTCGGTCAAAAAAGTGCTCGATACCAGAGGTGTCAAAGAAGAGGGCTATGATGCGGCTAAAAAAGCAGGTGTATGGCTTACTGAGCGAGGTAGTACGTTTGGATACGGCAATTTAGTCGTCGATGCACGTAGCTTTGTTATTATGCGTGAATTTGCCCCTGTGATTTTTGATGCAACGCATTCGGTACAAATGCCTGGAACGGAAGGTGGAAAAAGTGGTGGAAAACGTGAATTTGTCCGTCCGCTTTCACGCTCAGCTGCCGCTGTTGGCGTCGATGGATTTTTCTTTGAAACCCATTTTAATCCGTGCGAAGCATTGTGTGACGGTCCTAATATGCTTGATTTAGAGGATTTGTCGTTGGCAATACGTGACATTAAGGCAATTCAAAATATCCTAAAGGTGTAGGTATGCAATTGATTCCAACACGAAATATTCTTCTGAATGTAGGTGATGCGGAGCACAAAAGGCAAGAAATCAAGGACTATTTTTTAAAAACATATAGCCTTTACGAAAAACTGTTTGAACTGATGAAGGATGAAGAGAGCTACTATCTCACAGCAGACCCACTGCGTCATCCTTTGGTTTTTTATTTTGGGCATACCGCGACATTTTTTATCAATAAACTTGTTCTAGCCAAACTCTTAGATAAGCGTATCAATCCTACTTATGAGTCCATTTTTGCTATTGGCGTGGACGAAATGAGTTGGGATGATTTAAACCAAGAACATTATAAATGGCCTAAAATCGCTGAAATTAAAGCGTATCGGGATGCGGTGAAAACCAAAATCTTAGAACTGATTGATACCTTGCCTCTTCGTATGCCTATTTCATGGGAAAGTCCGTTTTGGGCAATTTTGATGGGTATTGAGCATGAACGCATTCATCTTGAAACATCATCGGTTTTAATACGCCAACTTCCGTTGGATAAAGTTCAACCAAGCGATTTTTGGAAAGTCTGTCCTCTTGATACGCCCATTGTGGAAAATACGTTATTACATGTAAACGGAACAACGCTTCGTTTGGAAAAGAAAAAAGACGATGCGCTGTACGGATGGGATAACGAATATGGTTTACATGTAAAAGAGATCAAAGCATTCAAAGCTTCGAAATATCTTGTGAGTAATGCCGAGTTTTTGAGTTTTATTGAAGACGGTGGTTATGAAAATGAGCGCTATTGGAATGAAGAGGGGTGGAAATGGAAGTGTTATAAAAACGCCACAATGCCTCTTTTCTGGCGCAAAGATACGTCAGGCTACCGTCTTCGATTGGTAGCAGAAGAGATAGCGATGCCATGGAGTTGGCCCGTTGAGATTAATTATCTTGAAGCCAAAGCCTTTTGTAATTGGAAAAGTGCCAAAACAGGCAAGTCGATACGCCTTCCAAGTGAGGAAGAGTGGTATGTTTTGCGCGATTTACATGTAAAAAAAGATGAGCCCTTTTGGGAGAAGGCTCCTGGCAATGTTAATTTGGAATATTTTGCCTCATCTGTCCCTGTCGATACCTTCGCTTTTGGTGAATTCTATGATGTCATCGGCAATGTGTGGCAGTGGAGTGAAACCCCTATGAATGGGTTTGATGGCTTTGAAGTTCACCCACTTTATGATGATTTTTCAGTTCCTACGTTTGATGATAGACACACTATCATGAAGGGTGGTTCGTGGATTAGCACGGGCAATGAACTGATTCGCTCTTCTCGTTATGCGTTTCGCCGTCATTTTTACCAACATGCAGGATTTCGTTATGTTGAATCGAATGACCCAGTGGAAACACACTCTGTATTTTATGAAACTGATTTTGCCCTTTCTGAAATTTGTCATGCGCATTTTGGTGAAAAAGAGAATAATTACTATGAGACAATCGCTCAATTTTGTATTGATTTGGGGAGCGCAAAAACAAAAGCCTTGGAAATTGGGTGTGGCATAGGGCGCGGAACTTTTGCGCTTGCAAAAGCATTTTCTATGGTTCATGGTATTGAATTTACGGCGCGAGTCGTACGTTTGGCAACGAATTTCAAAGAGAGCGGAAAACTCAAATATGCCCTGAAAGAAGAGGGCGAATTAGCTTCGTTTCTTGAGCGAAATCTCAGTGATTTTGGCATCGACCCTAAGTCTCAAAAAGTAGAGTTTTGGCAAGCAGACCCACACAATATGAAGCCTTATTTTGATGGTTATGACCTCATTCTTGCCAATGATATTTTAGATACGCTTTATGATCCCGCGCTGTTTTTAAAGACGATAAAAGAGCGGCTCAATGAAAAGGGGTTGTTGGTAATTGCAAGCAGTTACGACTGGGACGAACGTAAAACACCTAAGGAAAAATGGTTGGGTGGCATTAAGAAAAATGGTGAAAAGTACAGTACGTATGACGCTTTAAACGAACATCTAAGCGCATCATTTATCAACATGCAAGAGCCAGTAAACATGGCTTTGGTACGGTACGTAAGCGAGCGCAAAAGCGTGATAAAAACGTTACATGTGAGCGTGTGGAAAAAACGATAATAGTTCTCTAATCAAAAATGCGGTATTATTGAACCACTTTACAAATAATTGAAGGATTGTTATGAATATCATTGAAGGCAAATTATCTCTTAGTGGCAAAGAAAAAGTAGCCATCATTAACAGTAGATTTAACCATATTATTACTGATCGCCTTGTTGAAGGTGCCCGTGACGCTTTTATTCGTCATGGCGGTGATGAAAAACATTTAGACCTTATATTAGTTCCGGGCGCATATGAAATTCCCTTAGCACTTGATAGAATCTTAAGCAGTGGCAAATACGATGCGGTATGTTGTGTTGGTGCTGTGATTCGCGGAAGTACACCGCATTTTGATTATGTTGCAGCTGAGACAACAAAAGGCGTTGCCAATACCGCGCTCAAATATCAAAAACCTGTTACCTTTGGTGTTTTAACAACCGATACGATTGAGCAAGCGATTGAACGTGCTGGTAGCAAAGCCGGTAACAAAGGGTTTGAAGCGATGACAGGTTTGATTGAGCTTATTAGCCTTTACAAAAACCTTTAAGGAACTCTTTTGGCAACACGACATCAAGCACGAGAAAGTATTATAGGTCTTTTGTACGCAGAAGACATTGGTAACGCAGGCATTGAAAAATTTATTGATGAGCTTTTTGAAGAAAAAAAGATTCGCAATCAGCAAAAAGAGTTTGCATTAGGACTGTATTATGGTGTTAAAGAGCATCTTGAAGTTATAGACGCTGCAATTAACTGCCACCTGAAAGAGTGGAATTTAAGTGAAATTGGTACGATTGAACGCGCTATTTTACGTTTGGGCGGTTATGAAGTGCTTTATTCATCGTTGGATAATGCTGTTGTCATTAATGAAGCGATTGAACTTGCTAAAAAACTCTGTAATGAAACCAGCCCAAAATTTATTAATGGTGTTTTAGATGCCATTTGTAAAGATCAGGAAAACAAATAATGAAGCTTTGTGTCGCACTGGATCTTCCTAGTAAAGCCGAAAATTTACATTTAATTCAAAAACTAAAAAGCGAAGATGTCTGGCTTAAAGTCGGCCTTCGCTCCTTTATTCGTGATGGTAAATCGCTTCTTGAAGAGATAAAAACCATCAACCCTTCTTTTAAAATCTTTTTAGACCTTAAAATTCATGATATTCCTAATACAATGGCAGATGCGGCAGAGTCTATGGTAGGACTTGGCGTGGAGATGTTTAATGTTCATGCCTCAAGTGGTAAAAAAGCGATGCAAACCGTTATGGAACGGGTGAACGCTTTGCCCAAACCACCTATCGTTTTAGCCGTGACGGCATTGACCAGTTTTGATAATGCTTCTTTTGAAGCAGTATACAACACGCCCATTGCCGAAAAAGCAGTGACATTTGCTAAAGATGCTTATGAAAGTGGCATTCATGGCGTTGTCTGTTCTGTTTTTGAAAGCCACGCAATCAAATCACATACCAGCCGCTCTTTTTTAACATTGACACCTGGCATTCGCCCTTTTGGTGAAAGCAGTAACGATCAAGAAAGAGTCGCAGATTTAGCCCTTGCCAAAGAACAACTCTCCGATTTTATTGTTGTTGGACGCCCTATATATCAAAGTCCAGACCCCCTAGGAATTGTTAAAAAAATTCTCGAAAATATGTAAATTATAAGAGGTAAGAATGGTCCAAAAAATATTGCTTAGTATTGTCTTATTTTGTGCTGTCAGTATTGTTGCGTTTTTTTTGCTCATTAAAGTGATTGATTTTAATGAATATAAACCAAGAATTCAAAAAGCCATCAAAGAGAGTACCGGCTATGAGATTGTCATTCATGGCGATATTGCACTCTCATTATCCCCAGCAGGTGTTAGTATCTCAGATATTGAAGTATCCAATCCCTATTATAAACCAGAAGCACCTTTCGCAAAGCTAGGGAGTTTTGATATTGCGCTTGATTTATCGGCTCTTTTGAAAAAAGAGGTAAAAGTTAGTCATCTTTCATTGGACAATTTAACGTTGGTGATTGAAAAAAACAGTGAGGGTAACTTTAATTATATTTTGCCAAAAACGGTCAAAGAAGCAGCTTCTACCCCAAAGGCTCTAGACAGCAATGTTACGGCGGAACTTGACGCCAATTTTCCTTTAGTCAATGTCACAAAAGTAAAATTCAGTAATGCAAACATTTTGTATAAAGATGTGAATGGAAGCGATGAGGCGGCATTTCAGAAAGTTGATCTTGAAATGAACAATATTAACTATGACCCTACCAAACATCAGCTTCAAGGGCTCTCTTTCTTAGCGAAAACGCATATTGATAAAATCGTGTACGATAAATATTTTATCAGTGATATCTCAATGGCATTGGAGATGAAAGATGCCATAGCTGTCGGAGAAAACCTTAAATATACTCTTTTTGATACGCCTATTGTAGGGAGTGGGAAGTTCGATTTTAGCGGTAAACAGCCTAAAATTTTAATTAAGAATAAGATAGATGGCTTAAAACTTTCAACGCTTTCAAAAACACTTTTTAACAAAGATTTGCTAGATGGTACTGCCAATGGCGACATCAAACTCTCTTTCTTTGTGGGAGATGCCTTAAGTTTCAAAAGTACCATTAATGGGTACATTCACCTATCCGGTAAAGATATAACACTTACAGGTTATGATATAGATAAAATGGCAACATTGTTTGATGCCCCATCTTCTCCTAAAAATTTAAATACACTTTTAGCTCCCTTAGAAGGGTTACAAGGTGGGAAAAGCGTGCTTAAAGAGGTCAATACCAATATTGATGTTGGTTATTCAGAAATTCAACTCAGCGATGTTGCTTTAAGTACCGCAAAAAACAGAGCAGCACTCAAAGGAACGGTGAATATTGTTGATGAGAAGTTTGTTGATGTTCAAGCCGCACTTTTAAACGCAAAAGGATGTGCAACCGTTCAACAAAAAATCAGTGGAACATTTGCCAAGCCTAACGTGAAAATGGATGAATCAACAGCAACGACACTGGCGAATGTCGCTCTTTCTTTTTTGGTCAAACCGAAGAAAACAGCACCTGCTCAAACAGAGCAAGTGAATGATGAAAATTGTACTGTATTTTATGAAGGAGTTGTCGCACACCCTGTACCGTGAAAATAAATATGGAATATGTTTTGCTTTTTTAAGGTGAATTATATTGATCTTAAAAAGGAGTACCAATGCATTTTATAGAAGGTGTTGAGCTCATCGTGATGCTTAAGGGTAAGATTGAGGAAGCGAAAAAAACAGATCAAGTAAGCGCTAAAAAACTTCAAAAATTACTTGAAAAGCTTTTAAAATCACAAGATGCAGCGTACATTTAACCGATAAACGGCTTAAGTAACGTCACTTAAGCCGTTTATTATTTACTCTTGCTATAATTGCACTCTACTTTTTACTTGGACAGATGGGTGAGTGGCTGAAACCACATCCCTGCTAAGGATGCGTCGGGGTAACCTGACCGAGGGTTCAAATCCCTCTCTGTCCGCCACCAAACTTCCAAATATTTTTTCACAAAACTCAACTCTTTTAATAGGTATGTTAAATTACACAACGAAAGTCAAATAATGGTTAAACAATATGTTCACTTCATTACCCAACATTTTAAAGCAGTTTTATTTGCTATTGCAGTTGTAACGGCCTTTTTTGGTTATTACGCGCAATATCTTAGTATTGATGCATCAGCAGAAACACTTCTACTTGAAAATGACCATGACTTAAAACTGACACGCGAAGTTCATGGACGTTATGTGAGTCCGGATTATTTAGTGATTGCGTATAGTCCTAAAGCCTATATGCTCTCCGATGAAACACTCTCCACCATCAGACAGCTCAAAAAAGACCTGCTAAAAGTGCAGGGTGTGGAGCGTGTTACAACCTTACTGGATGTTCCACTTTTAGAAAGCCCTCCTAAACCCATTCAAGAAGTTATTGGGAATGTTCGTACTTTAGAATCGCCAGATATTAATAAAACGATGGTACAAAATGAGCTGACGACAAGCCCTTTGTATGCGAGTAATCTTGTCAGTCGTGACTTTAAAACAACAGCAATTCTTGTTATTTTAAAAGATGATGTTAAATATACGGAATTTTTAACGAAGCGCAACGCCTTTTTAGAGCTTTCAAAAGAACGAAAACTCACGCCTCAAGAAGAAGAGCAATATGAGACGATTAAAAAAGAATTTAAAGAGTATCGCAATAGTTCGCGTGCAGAGATTCACCAATTAATTGATAACGTCAGAGCCGTCATCAAAACATACCATAGCGAAGGAACCCTCTTTTTAGGAGGTGTTATGATGATTGCTGATGATATGATCAGCTTTGTAAAAAGCGATATCGCAACGTACGGTATAGCAATTCTCGTGATTATGATTCTTGTCCTATGGGTCATTTTTAGGCAAGTTCGTTTTGTGGTCTTACCTATCATCGTTGCATTCGTCGCAGTGATTATTACCACAGGGATTAATGCGCTTGTTGGGCTTGAAGTAACGGTTATTTCTTCAAATTATGTTGCGATGCAACTTATCAGTACGCTTTCTCTTATTATTCATCTTATCGTTAGTTATCGCGAAGAGTATGCGCTGATGCCTGAGGCATCACAACAAGAGTTAATTGAGGTAACGCTTCAACGTATGAGTATACCTTCAGTCTTTGTCATTTTAACGTCCGTTGCAGGTTTTAGCTCTTTGATTATGTGCAATATCTTGCCGATTATCGACCTTGGAAGTATGATGAACATCGGTATCACTGTTTCGTTGATTTCCGCGTATGTTCTTTTCCCTGCGTTAATGATGCTTCTTAAAAAAACACCTCCCGTATTAGCGTTTGATAATGTCTTTACGCTGACACGAACTTTTGCGCGCATTGTCGAGCATCGTGGAAAGGTAGTTATCGCCGTAACCGTTGCTATGTGTTTGTTTAGTGCTTATGGCGTGACGCAGTTAATGGTTGAAAATAGTTTTATCAACTACTTTAAATCCAGTACCGAAATATACAAAGGTATGCAAGCCATTGATAATAATTTAGGGGGTACAACACCACTTGAAATTGTTGTCACGTTTCCTAAAACAAATATCAAAGCCACTTCTAAAAGCACGGATTCTTCAGGACTTGATAGTTTTGAAGATGAGTTTGACAAGATGAACAACGATGCGCAGTATTGGTTTACGGCTCAGAAAATGGAGACGATTTTAAAAGTGCATGACTACTTGTTGTCGTTACCTGAAGTCGGGCATGTCTCTTCTTTGGGAACATTGAGCAAAGTCGGGCGAATTTTAAAAAATGGACAAGATTTTGACGGTGTTGAATTGGCACTTTTGTACAATGAACTGCCTAACGAGTATAAACGAATTCTTATTTCGCCATATGTCAATATCGAACACAATGAAGCACGTTTTGTGATTCGCGTGGTCGATTCCAATAAAAATCTAAGACGCAATGAATTATTGCAAAAAATTCAAACTGAACTGCACACCAAAGTAGGGCTAGATACAAAAGATTATAAACTCGTAGGCATGATGGTCTTGTACAATAACATGCTTCAATCACTCTTTAGTTCTCAAATCTCAACGTTGGGTCTAGCCGCTTTAGCACTGGGTGGTATGTTCTTGTTCTTGTTCCGCTCCATCAAAGTAGCTGCCGTTGCGATGGTTGTTAATATTATTCCGGTTAGTATTATTTTTGGCATCATGGGCATGGCGAAAATTCCACTCGATATGATGAGCATTACGATTGCATCTATTTCATTGGGTATTGCTGTCGATAATACCATCCACTATTACTACCGATTTAAAGAGGAACTGGCTCTGAGTGGAGATTATCTTGTGGCGATGCACAAAGCACATAGCACCATAGGGTTTGGCATGTTTTATTATGCGCTAGCGACGATTATCGGCTTCTTGGTTTTGGTGACATCCAATTTTATTCCGACCATGATTTTTGGTCTTTTAATTGTTCTTGTGCTAGTTGTTGCTTTATTGTCTGACCTCTTGCTTTCACCTCTTTTAGTCGTAACCTTCAAACCTTTTGGAAAGCCAAAGCCTAAAAAGTAAACAGTCACACCTCACTTCTTGGAACGTAAATGCGTTATACTCTGTTTCAAGGAGTGATGTATGCTATCTCTAAATTGTCCCTTGCTCGATGGTTACCATGAACAAAGCGAAACACTTCTCTCTTGCTTTGACTTTGCCCATTTTGAAGCCTCTTTTTTACACTTGATTGATTACACAAAAGAGCATTTTGCCCATGAAGAAAGCTTGATGCAAGCGCATAACTTTTATGGGTATCGCGAGCATTGTGACGAGCATCATACAATCTTAGCAGAGATGCAACGCTTTTATGACATGGCACTTCTTGGTAACACACTCTTTGCAAAGAACTACATTAAAAACGGTATCGCAGAACGGTTGGACTTGCACATACGCACAATTGATTCGCAACTTGCGATGTTTTTAAAGCGCCAAGACCTTTGAAAGCGTTACGCCTGAAAAACCTATCAGTCCTAGTCCAATAATTTTTTGCAATGGATAGAGCCAATGAAGATACGAAAGGGCTTTTGGGTTGCCAAATAAAAAAGCGATGAACATATCCCATCCAAGTAACATCGTAACCATCCATAGGGCATAAAAATTTTTTACATGTAAAAGCGTTTGTGGCTCAATAATTGTAAAGAGCAGTGAAAAATAAAACAGAATATTCTTAGGGTTAAGTAATGCCGATAAAAGCCCTTGGATAAAGAGTTTAAACACTATTTTGCTTTTTACATGTAATGTCTTTTCCAACGTTGGTTTGGGCGCAAAAAGCAGTAAAAATCCAAGGTAAGCTAAAAAGAGCGCACCGCCTAACTCGATGCTCGAAACGATGAGCGGATAATGAGCCAAGAACTCATGCCCCATGTACGCCAAAGCGATGTAAAGGGCATTGCCACTGGCGATACCTAAAACGCTCCACCACGCTTTGCGGTATCCATGATACAACGCATGTTTGATAATAAGAAAAAAATCTTGTCCCGGGCTAAGAAGCGCTAAAAAATAGATGGAACTGAGTGTTAAGAGTTGTGAACTTGGCATGCTATTCCTTTTTGGGTGGAAGCATAAAGAATTTTTTGTTTTTTTTCTTGTATAAAATTGACAATGTAAATGACGTGTTAATACTCCGGATGTATAATGTCGTAAATTTTCAATGTGGACACATCAATGCGCATCACTTTAATCGGATGTCTCATCGCAACGTCTCTTATCAGTGGTATCGCGGGGGAAAACGACCCTTTTGATACTCAAGCATTAGTCGCAACTCCCTCTTTATTGTCATGTCATAAAATTGACGTGACGCGTCCTTTGAGTCTTGAAGACGTTGTCAATCAAGCGTTATGCAATAATCCTCAAACCAAGATAGCGTGGCAAGCTGCACTGTATCAAGCCGCATTGGTGGGAGCGAATCAATCTTCTTTTCTTCCAACCCTGAGTGCGACGGGTTCTATCGCTCAGGTGGAAAGCAGTGAAACGAAAACGGGCAATCAAGACAATGCCGCTTTAACGCTCTCTTATTTACTGTATGATTTTGGAAAACGTGATGCGACACTGGAAAATGCAAAGCAGTTATTAAACGCCGCATTGGCATCGCAAGACAGTACCATTCAGAGTGTTTTTTTACAAGCCGTTCAAGCGTACTACGCTCTTTTTGGTGCACAAGCATCGTTAGAAGCATTCCAAGAAGCGGAGCAGTATGCCAAAGAGAGTTTAAGTGCTGCCAATACAAGGCTGCGCGTTGGTACAACCACCAAAGCGGACATGTTACAAGCGCAAACGGCGTATTCACAAGCGATGCTCAATCGCATTAAAGCGCAAGGCAGTGTTAAAAGTGCCCAAGGTGCATTGGCAAGCGCGATGAACCTAGCGCCCGATGATGCGTTAGCGTTACAACAACCCTCCTTGAAGCCGCCTACCGAGGAGTTTACCAAGAACATCCATACCCTCATGCAAGAAGCGCAAGGTAAGCATCCTGACCTGTTGGCGGCGCAAGCAAAAATTAAGGCATATGAAGCCAGTGTGAAAGCCGCTAAAGCAGACAACATGCCAACCTTTTCACTTTCCTCTTCCGTGGGAAATACCGATACAACAGCTTTGTCGCACTCTTCACGAACATCCAGCATTGGGTTGTATGTTTCGATTCCCATTTTTACGGGCTATAACACTAAGTATAAAATACAAGCGGCTCAAGAACAACTCCGCCAAAGTGAAGCCGAATATGAAAAACTGAGTCATGATGTTGCTTTAGATGTTTATCAAACGTATCAAACGCTCATGAGTGAAACGCAAGCCATTGATGCAAGCCGTGACTTGGTCGTGAGTGCAGAAGCCTCGCACGATATGGCAATGGGACGTTATAAAGCAGGAGTTGGCTCTATCCTAGACCTGCTTAATGCGCAAAGTGCGCTCGCAAGTGCGCGACAAGAATATGTACAATCACTCTATAATTGGTATATCACCAAAGCGGCTCTGGCAAAAGCGATGGGCGGGCTTGATTTCTCACAACTCAAAGGACACTAAGAATGCAAAAGTATCTATGGAATAAATGGAGTTTTCTCATCTTGCTTTGTGGTATTGGTATTGTGGCGGTCTGGATGTGGGAAAAATGGAATACCGTGCCACCCGAAGCCAAATATAAATTGCAAAGCATCGAACAAGGTGATTTGATCCAAATGGTTTCAGCCAACGGTACGCTCAATCCGCTGGTTCTTGTAAGCGTTGGTTCGCAAGTTTCTGGAAAAATTATTCGATTGCATGCAGATTTTAACGACAGAGTGACCGAAGGTCAAGTCTTAGCGGAACTCGATCCTGCTTTATTTGAAGCACAATTGGCACAAAGTGAAGCCAATGTCAAAAGTGCAGAAGCAACGTATGAGTTAGCTTTAGCTAATTCTAAACGTTCGCGTGAACTTTATGTACAACAATACATCTCTAAACAAGATTTAGATACATCCATACAATCACTCAAAGCAGCGCAAGCGGCAGTAGAACTTGCCAAAGCGCAACGCCAAAAAGATGCTACCAATTTGGCCTATACAGTGATAAAATCACCCGTTTCAGGCGTTGTCATCGACAGACAAATCGATGTGGGACAAACCGTTGCTGCAAGCTTACAAGCGCCAGTCCTTTTTAAAATTGCTCAAGATTTACGTAAAATGCAAATTGACTCCAGTTTTGCTGAAGCTGATATTGGGCGCATTAAAGAGGGACAAGTGGTGAGTTTTGCTGTCGATGCGTTTCCTAACCGTACTTTTAATGGCATTGTCAAACAAGTTCGTCTCAATGCGACAACCGTTTCCAATGTTGTCACGTATGACGTGGTGGTTCAAGTTGAAAATCCAGATGAAATTTTAGCACCAGGCATGACCGCGTATGTCAATGTCATAATCGCTGAGAAGAAAAATGTTTTGCTCGTACCCAATGCGGCACTTCGTTACAAGCCAAGCGCTGTTAAAGAGGGTGTAGGAGTAGAGGGAAAAGCATCTCAACGTAAACGAGAAAAACCATCCACAAAAATGGGAACGGTGTATGTCTTGGAAAATGGCGTGCCTAAAGCATTACCTGTCAGGCTTGGTATCACCGATAACCGTTTAACTGAAGTGACTTCAGATACCTTAAAAGCAGGCGATTCTATTATTGTAGAGGAGATAAAAACCTCCAATGCCCAAAATAAAAAGCCGGCGTCAATGGGAAGACCGTTTTAATGGAAGAGATTATTCGCATTGAGCATTTAACCAAAAACTACCACACCGATGCGGGGGAAGTCGTTGTTCTCAAAGGGGTAGATATTGCGATTAACAGTGGTGAGTTTGTTGCAATTATGGGACCTTCTGGTTCTGGCAAATCGACGTTTATGAATATTTTAGGCTGTTTGGATAAAGCCACTTCGGGGGAGTATTTTCTCAATCAGACCAGTACCACAGTTTTAAGTAAAAATGCCCTTGCAACCCTGCGCAATCGTGTGATAGGCTTTGTGTTTCAAGGATTTAATCTTTTACCGCGTAAAAATTTGATAGATAATGTCGCATTGCCGCTTGTCTATGCAGGCATTGGGATGAGTGAGCGTAAACAAAGAGCCAAAGAGGTACTAAAAAGTGTTGGTTTAGAAGCGTTTGGAACGTATTTTCCAACACAAATCTCAGGAGGACAACAACAGCGCGTTGCAATTGCAAGAGCGTTAGTCACTCATCCCAAATTGATTTTAGCGGATGAACCGACGGGCAATCTCGACACCAAAACCAGCCAAGAGATTATGCAACTTTTTACGGAACTGAATGAACAAGAGAATATTACCGTTGTCTTAGTCACGCATGAGCCTGATATTGCCGAGTATGCTGAAAGACTCATCAATTTTGTGGATGGACGTATTCAACACGATGGTCCAACCAAGCGTATGATGGAGAAGGACCTATGAGTTGGATAATGCTTCTTGAAGCGTGGAGCGCAATGGGTGCAAACCGCTTGCGTACTTTTTTAACGATGTTAGGCATGGTCATCGGCGTGGGCGCTGTTATTTTAATGTCCTCCATTGGCGCAGGAACCCAAGCTGCCGTGAAGCAATCTATCGCTTCGATGGGAAGCAATCTTTTTATCGTTCTAGCAGGTTCCATGACTTCAGGAGGTGTTCGCATCGGAAGTGGAGGTGTTCAAACGCTGACATTTAACGATGCCAATGCCATTAGCGACCTCTCGTCTATTGCCGCAACTGCTCCAGTGGTACCGGGTTCTGCTCAAATGGTCTATCAATCTTCCAACTGGTACACACAAATACTAGGTACGACACCTTCCTTTTTTGAAGTGCGTGATTGGAATATCGAACAAGGCTATCCTTTTACCGACTCGGATGTCAGGGGTGCGACGCGTGTGGTTGTGCTTGGTAAAACCGTTGCCCAAAATCTTTTTGGCGATGAAGACCCTGTGGGTAAAACCATACGCATTAAAAATAGCCCCTATATCGTCCTAGGCGTGTTAGCTTCAAAAGGGCAGAGTTTAGATGGCAGAGACCAAGACGATACAGCGATGGTGCCTCTTACAACGGCTCAAACCAAACTATTTGGTAGCCAGTTTAAAGGCGTGGTGCGCTTTATTATGGTTGAAGCTATGTCTGAAAATGTTATGGACCAAGCAGAAAAACAGATGCAACAGCTCTTAAGAGAGCGCCATAAGTTGCGTGCCAACGTGGATGATGACTTTACGATTCGGAACTTAACCGCTCTGGCTAATACCGCAGAAGAGACCACCAAAGCGATGTCATTAATGTTAGCGGCTATTGCTTCTATATCGCTTTTAGTCGGAGGCATTGGTATTATGAATATCATGCTTGTTTCCGTGACCGAGCGCACAAGAGAGATTGGTATTCGCGTTGCCATTGGCGCAAAACAAAATCATATCTTGATGCAGTTTTTACTTGAAGCATTGATGATTTCGATTATTGGCTGTTTTATTGGGGTCTGTGTTGGTGTGGGAGGCGCTTATGTTGTGGCACATTTCTTTCCTATCACAATTGTGATTACGCAAAGCTCCATCGTAATTTCTTTCTTGGTAGCAACGGGAGTGGGCGTCTTTTTTGGCTTTTATCCTGCACGTAAAGCGGCTAATCTAGAGCCTATCGAAGCACTTCGTTACCAATAAAAATTTTACGTTTTCGCTTCTTGTGAAAGTGGGTTATTAAAACTTTGTTGGTACTCTTTTGGTGTTAGTGCTGTTTTGCGTTTGAAAAAGCGGTGAAAATGGCTTTGATCGACAAACCCGCAATACAAAGCACATAATGAGAGAGAAACACCCTTGTGCAGTAATGTTTTGGCGTGATCAATGCGTGCATCGAGCCAATAGTGTTTTGGGGTGCATCCATACGCCTTTTTAAACTGACGTATCAAAGAAAACGTATTGAACCCAAAGCGTTTTGCTAAATCACTAAGAGAAATAGGCTCATCCAGCCTGTTTTCTAAAAAATAGGCAACTTTTTGTAACGAGATTGGCTTTTTTGGTGCGGGAGCATCGAATGAGTAAAGCTCCAAAAATGCTTCCAACCATGCTAAGAAATTTTTTACATGTAAAGGCTCATAAGCTTCAATGAGTGAAAGAATTGTGCGCGTAAATGCCTCATACAACTCTTTATGAAACACAAGCGGGGCACGAAGCGGCAGCAGCGTTTTGTTGTTAAAATGCTTGGCTTGTAACGTGGTGCAAAGAGCCGCATCAATATAAACCATCACATAACTTCGACTCTGTTTGGGCAAAGGATTGCACGTGTGTTGAAGATGCGGTTCGATAATGGCAAGGGAGCCGTGCGCAAGCCTAAATTCACCTTCTGGGGTGTGAAAAATCGTCTCGCCCTCAAGCATAAAACCAATCGAGAGTGTCGAATGCGCATGGGCTTCGTACGGGCGGTCACTGTTTTGAGTAAGGCGGATTGTGATAAAAGGCGCTTTGGGGTAAGAAATCATGCGTGATGAGGTCGGCAACTTAGCACTGGTATCTTCTGTTTTCTTGTTCTGCCTCATTGAATGGTTCCTCAAAATTTCTTCTGAGTGCGATTGTAGCACGTTTTGAAAAGTTTAGATTAGTACCTACAAAAGGTGTAGGTACTAAAATCATTACAGGTTAATGTGCAAACGTGAAGATGGTGCGAATCGTCTCTTTTGTGTAAGCGCTCATGCCAAAATAAATAGCATTTTGAGTTGCGTTGTCGATGACGTTTTCAAGTGTATGGCTATCAACACCCAATGCTTCCAATGTTGTTGGTGTACCGATTTTTTTGAACCACATTTCTAGCGCTTCAATACCTTCTTTGGCACTGTTTTGTCCAAAAATTTCTTTTGCAAAGCGTTTGAATTGTGCCTCATTTTGCGTCATATACCATTTCATCCATGCTGGCATCACCACAGAAAGACCTGCACCATGGGCGACATTGCAAATAGCAGAAAGCGAGTGTTCTATCATGTGATTTGGATAACTAAAACCAGCTGTCCCAGCATATGTAAGACCATTGAGGGCCTGTGTTGCTGCCCATGCGAACTCAGCTCTAGCATCATAATCTTTGGGATTCTCAAGCAGAGTTTCTGTGGTTTTTATAACGGTTTTAATGATATTTTCAATCATCCCACATTGAAAATGAGGATGTATGCTTGCTGTAAAATACCCTTCGATACAATGAGCGATGATATCAGAAGCCGAATAGACCAAATACTCTTTACTGATAGATTGCATTAAAAGAGGATTGATAACGGAGACTTTTGGATTGATATGCGCTGAGGCAATCGAGTATTTTTGTTTGGTTATTTCATTGGTTATGACAGAAAAGCCATTCATCTCACTGCCCGTTGCCGCAAGAGTCATAATGTCAAAAATGGGTAGAGCTTTTTCGATAGCCTTTGAACCCAAATACATATCCCATACATCGCCAAGGTACAATGCACCAACGGCGATAGCTTTTGCACTATCTAAAACAGAACCTCCACCAATGGCTAAAACAGCTTCCACGGAGTGCTCTTTGGCACATTTTATGCCTTCATGTACTTTTGAAAGCACTGGATTGCTGATGATACCGCCAAGTTCCACAAATGAAATGCCGTGCTTGGCAAGGCTTTGCGTTGTTATGTCAAACAGGCCATCTTTTTTGATGCGTTCACTGCCATAACAAAGAAGAACATGTTTGATGCCATATTCGGCGATATACTCACCAATGTTTTTCTCTTTTTCTTTTCCAAATTCGATGCGAGTCGGATTATAATAGGTAAAATTTTCCATGTCTATGTTTCCTTATATCATTTTAATACGGACATTATAAGACAAAGAATGAAAATGGAATAGAACAATTGTCTATGATAATTGCCTATTTCTGCAAAGTTTTTACATGTAAACCTTAGGCGACATTTTCCGGTTCATCTTTGGTCGCTTTGACGTGTGTTTTAGGTGGCAAACCAAACATACGAGCGTACTCTCTGCTAAATTGCGATGGACTTTCATAGCCTACGGTAAAAGCGACTTCTGATGCATCAATGTTTTGAGACAAAAGCATGTGCCTTGCTTCTTGAAGGCGCAAGGTCTTTTGAAATTGTAGAGGACTCATCATCGTGATTTTTTTAAAATTGTGGTACAAAGAAGATTCACTCATCCCAAAGGATTTGGCAAGGTCTTTCATATTGATGGTTTCTGAAAAGTTCTGTTTGATAGTATTGATAGCTTTGGAGACTTGTTGCACGATACTTCCATCAAGAACATAGTGTCTTAAAAAAGCGCCACCTTTATCGTTGATGATAAGATACAAAATTTCTTTGATAATAAGAGGTGCCATAAATTTAATATTTTCAGGCGTTTCAAGTAAACGTATCAGTCTAGCAATTGGGTCTAATATTTGAGTGTTTAGCTCGGCAAAGCATAATCCTTTATCGAAGCTGGATTCTTGCTCAATACGATTGAAACGCACGTCTTTGAGTACTTCAAAAATATCTTCCATGGTGAATGTGAGCTTCAATGAAACATAAGGCCGTTCTTTGGAAGCCTCAAAAATACGAACGCGTGCAGGCATATGGATGGATGCAAGAAGATAAGAAGAGGAGTTGTATTGAAACGTTTCTTCACCCAAAAGAATCTCTTTTGTTCCTTGTACGACCAAACACAACGAGGGTTCATAAACGACAGGAATCATCTCAGTTGTTTCGCAAATCGTAAAGAAACTAAGGAATGGAATTGCGGTTTGAATACTACCGTCTTCAACACGCTTAGAGAGAATGGTATCAATAATTTCTGTTTTGTATTGCTCACAAAGTGTATTCATGACTGACTCCCAATTTTTTTGAAAGTATAGCATATTTGCAGAATCAGGCAATTTTATCTCCTTTTAATATGGTGTATCGTGCTATGATAAGAATGACATGTAAAACAAAAGGGACTCTCTATTCATAGCCTTGAAAAGCAATCTTTAGTGAAGCGAATAACGAAAAGAAAGACGCATAAAATAGAATGAAAGTCCAATGAAACATAAACTGATGCCGCACAAAGCAAGGATGGGAACATGCGCAATAGCTACTCCTCCAATTCCTGCACCAATAGCAAAACCCAACTGAACAAAAGAACTATTGAGACTGAGCATAATACCAGATGCACTAGGGATAAGAGAGGCGAGATTGATACTTTGTGCAGGACCAAATGTCCATGAAGCGGTAATCCAAATAAAAAGTAGCATGACACTCATATTAAGTGAGTGATGTGCAACTACTAATAAAAGAAGCATGATAAAATGTACGCCAATACTTCCAAGGAGTGTTTTTTCAGTTCCCAAACGGTCCGATAAAACTCCTGCCAATTTTGAACCAATGAAACTTGCAACACCTAAAAGCATTAAAATAACACTCATTTCATTTTCACTGAGAATGCGAATAGAGGTTAAAAAAGGTGTAATATACGCGTAAATAAGTGTATAGCTGACGAAAAATAAAAAAGAGACCATTAAAGAGCTGACAACTTTAGGTTGTTTTAAATATGCCAGTTGAATGCGCAAAGAAACAGATGTCTCATTCACGGTTTTAGGCAATGTTTTTATCAGCACAGATAAACAAAGCACACTCAATACTCCAATAAACCAAAAAATGGCCTGCCAATTTAATAGAGCTGTAATCATGCGTCCTAATGGAACACCAAACACTAAAGCAATACTAAATCCCATCGCAATATTAGACATGGCTTGACCTTTTTTCCCTGGTTTGGCTAATGCTGCACTCATTCCATAGGCCATAACAATAAAGACGCCAGCACCAATGCCCACAATAATTCGAGAGAGAATAATAAAAAAATAGTTTTCAAAAAGAAGCATGGAAAAAATACCAGCGATAAAAAGTATCATAGAAGCAATCAGTTGGACTCGTTGGTTCATTTTTGCCATGGCAAAAATGAGAAGAGGTGTTCCTATCGCACTCGCAAGTGCATACACGCTCACCAATTGTCCTGCTGAAGCAATTGATATATGAAGCGAAAGTGCGATTTTATCTAAGACGCCTACGATAATAAATTGGGATGTACCTATTAAAAAACTAATGATAGATAAAAAATAAATTTGCCATTGATTGTTCATGGGTTATACGTTTTGTCCATATGTATAAGCTTCTTTCATTGCAGGCATACCCTTTATATCGCCTATCTGCCAAGCGCCTGTTCCATAGACGATACCTTTTTCTTTAGGCTTAGAAAGACAATAAGTAAAGCCCCTAAACGCTTCAATCGTTCTTTGCATCGCAGGTTTACTGCCATCGGCTGCTGTCAGAATAAAATAGAACTCTTTATTGCTAATTTCGCTATACCTTGCGCATGTCCTGTCAATCAATGTTTTCATCTGTCCGTTCATCGTATAAAAATAGACAGGTGTTGCCATGACGATTACATCTGCTTCGACCATTTTGTCTAAAACATCGTCCATATCGTCTTTTTGGGAACACGGTTTTCCTCCAAAACAGACACCGCACCCCGTGCAATAACCAATCGTTTTATTTTTTAAAACTATTTTCTCTGCTGTGTGCTGAGCTTCAAGAGCGCCTTTTAAAAATTCATCACATAAAATATCGGAATTACCGCCTTTGCGTGGGCTAGCGGAGAGGATTAAAACTTTTTTTGACATAGTCTTCCTTATGTTATTGGTGTGTGGTCAGCACATTAATGAAAACATCATGAGCAATTTTTGCTTCTTGTTTCCCTACATTTTTATCAAGCACATCAATAAAATTTTCCAATTGTGATTTGCTCCAACCCACATGAAGACAGATAGCAAGATGTGCTTGTAGTTGGGGTTCCACACCTCTCATACTTGCAAGGGCTGAGATGGTAACAAGTTCTCTTGTTGGATGGTCCAAAACATCGCGGGCAAAGATATCTGCAAAAAGATGTTCTTTCAGAAACGTGTCAATAATAGGTGCAAAAAGTTGGTATCCTTTAGGGGAGGGAATCTCTTTTTGACCCATGAGTTCTGCTCTCGTATGAGTGCCGTATTCGTTTTTATTAAAATTGGCAGGCAAAGGGGTCGCCTCTTCCCCGATAGAATCGTAAATCCCTTGTGCTTGGCGTTCACTAAGGAGCGTCGAAAATGTATTAAGAGCGTTCAAACTTCGCGGGAAGCCTGTATAGGCATATAAATGCACACATATTTCTTTGATTTCATTTACATTCAATCCTACATTAAGCCCTGAAACGAGTGCGTTTTTGAGTTTATCCAAATCACCATTGGCTACAAAGGCGGCAATAGTGATCGTGCTTTGTTGTTTGAGTGTTAAGGTGTTATGTTGCATCGTATCTGCCTTTAAAAAATAAGAGAATGAGGCTACCATCACAAACAATAGGAGCGCTTTGTTTTTCAGCATTTTCATATCTTTGATACTTTGTCTGGACTAAGTTATTTCACTATTGGAAGTAAGAGTAGCCAACGTTACTTTTTACGACTTTTTGACAAATTTTGTTTCTCTCTCACCGTATCTAGGACCAATGTTAGGGTAAGTATTTACGATGGTTTCAATGGCCATTAAATCTTGTGTGCTTAAATGTACATCAACAGCGCCTGCATTGTCCCTTAAATAGTGTCTTCGTTTTGTCCCTGGGATAGGAATAATGTTGTTGCCTTGTGCCATAACCCACGCGATAGCTAGTTGTGCAGGGGTGCAATGCTTCTCTTGCGCAAAGGTTGCAAATGCGCGCGCTAGCTTTTGATTATTATCTAAATAATCACCATTATAACGAGGCAGTGTTTTTCTAAAATCGCCATCTTTTAGCATGCCAACATCTAAAGCATTGCTCATCAGTCCACGACTCAAAGGTGAAAAAGGTACAAAGGTGATGCCTAGCTCTTTTGTGAGCGGTAAAATTTCAGCTTCAACGCCACGCGTTAAAAGAGAGTATTCGCTCTGTACGGCGCTAATAGGGTGGATTGCGTGTGCTTTTCTCAAATCGAGGGGTGTACATTCGCTTAAACCCAAAAAGCGTACTTTACCTTCTTTAACAAGTTCAGACATAGCCCCTACGGTCTCTTCTACAGGAACATTCGGGTCTATTCTATGCGCATAGTAGAGGTCAATGGTATCAATATTAAGTCTTTTAAGACTTCCCTCAACAGCGCGTTTCATATGCTTTGGCGAACCATCAAGGTACATTTCCGCTTTGCCAGCATTGTCTTTAGATCGAAAACCAAATTTTGTAGCAATAAAAACTTTGTCACGATTATTCACAAGCACTTTTGAAATCAGTTCTTCATTCACACCGTTGTCGTAAATATCTGCTGTGTCCCAAAAATTGATGCCTAATTCTAAAGCAAGGTTTAATGTCGCAAGGCTTTCGTTATCATCTTTTTCGCCATAGGCAAAGCTCATGCCCATGCATCCAAGCCCAATGCTGGATAATTTAACGTCTGTTTGTGCCAAGGTTTTGTACGTCATAGGAAGTCTCCTTGTGGATAATTTGGTAGGAGGTCATTATAAAACGATCTACCGTTTTGCGATAGAACGATAGTCGTTTATTGTTGCCTATTTCTGCAAAGAAGAAATAAATGATAGTTTGAAACATGGATTCAACACAATTTTTTTAGTGTTTTTAATGAGGATTTGGGCTATCATAATTAAAACAAAGGCAAGGAGAAGTGTATGCGAAAACTATGGTTACTCAGCACACTACTGGCTTTTACGATGAGTGTGTATGCGTTTGATTTTGCGCGCGAGAGCAATTTTCAAAATGCGTGTGACAAAGGTGACGCGCAGGCGTGTTTGGACCTTGGCATCATGTACCATTTAGGGGATGGCGTGTCTCAAAACTTTAAACATGCACGCAGTTTATATGAACAAGCTTGCAAAATGGGTTTAGGCGAAGGCTGTGAAACGCTAGGGTATATGTATGAGAATGGTCATGCAGGAACGAATTATGCGAAGGCTTCTGAGCTTTACCTCAAAGGGTGCGAGTTAGGACGTGCGAGTGCGTGTGCAAGTTTAGCCAAGCTGTACGAAAATGGCACAGGTGTGGAAGAAGATATGCAACAAGCCGTCGATTTTTACGATAAAGCGTGTGATGGTGGAGATGGACGAAGTTGCGCTCATTTAGGATTGTTGTATGACCAAGATGACAACGACACGTATGCTGCAATGTATTACCAAAAAGCGTGTGATGCAAAAGATGCAGAGGCATGTTCAACCCTTGGCATCATGTATATGAATGGAAAAGGAGTCAATACTAATGCCCAAAAAGCGTATGAACTTTTTCAACAAGCCTGCAAATTAGGCAATGAAATCGGTTGTAAAAACTATGAGTCTATGAAAAATAGTTCGTGGTATTAGAGGCGCATCTCAAACATCGTTTTACATGTAAAACGATGTTTTTAGTCTTTAAAGGACGCATTGTAGAGAAATTGAGCAATCTCATAAAGACTCTCTTCATCATAGCCAAGCGTAGGCATCAGACCAAATTTATTGACTGCTTCTTGCATGATGGCACTTTTCGCATCAGGCTTTTGTAACCACGCTACCATGAAGGCTGTAAATGTTTCCTCCGTTTTGAAGCGTTGTTTGTAGCGTGTTTGAACTTCATGTATCGCAGGTGCGGAATTTGCTTTTGAGACATCGTGGCATGTCACACAGTTGCCATGAAAGAGCGTTTCTCCCAGTGTGGCGGCATGAAGTGAAAGAGCAAAACAGACAAGAAAAAAGAGTGCTTTCATAGAATAACTTTGTAGTGATTTCTGAGACTGTATTGTAGCAAAAGAGGTGTTTGAACATCTTTGATATAAGTCATCATCTTGTTTTACATGTAAAAACTTTTTGTTTCTTGACACCCTTTTACATGTAAAGTAAAATAAGCTTCAAACTCCCATAAAAAGGTTGATTATGCAAAAAGTATTTTGGTGTTTTCTCTTCCTCGTTTCGTGCAGTTTTGCCGCAGGAGATGCACAGTCCATCACCCTTGCAAAAACGGATAAAAGTTGGGATGGCGTGACATTGCCGGCGTATCCTCAAAAGATGCCTGAGATTTCTGTTTTGAAAATCACCATTCCCGCACATGCGACATTACCGCTTCATAAGCACCCTATCATTAATGCAGGGTATTTGCTGAAAGGCACGCTAAAAGTTGTTACAGATGCGAATAAAACCTTAGAACTCAAAGCGGGAGAGGCAATTGTCGAAGTGGTCAATACGTGGCATTATGGCGTCAATGAAGGCGATGAGCCTGCTGAAATTGTCGTATTTTATGCCGGTACGAAAGAGAGTGCATTGGCAATCAAACGCTAAAAATTAACAGCGCGTTGGTGGTCAAGCCTTTTGTCCTCATACATACGCTCATCCGCAATATTGATAAGTGTTTCGATGTCATTTGCCTCTTCTGGGAAAATCGCCCATCCGACACTGGCACTACTATCGACAGTAATATCGTTGATGGTGTAGGTTTGGTAAAGCGCTTTTTTTAACGCAATCCCATACGCTTCTAACTCTTGGTAGGACACTATTTTTTCAAAGATAATGATAAACTCATCTCCGCCGAAACGTCCAAGCAGTGCATTGTGTGGTAACTGCTTTTGAAGATGGTGCGCGAAACATGTCAGTAGCTCATCTCCAAAATTATGCCCGTAGGTGTCATTAATGGGTTTAAAGTAGTTAATATCAATCAGCATAATGCCAAAATATTTGTAATGTAAATTCGTGTTATACACCAATTCATTTAAAAATGACTCGATATAACGACGATTCCACACACCTGTGAGGTGGTCGTGGTAGGCTAAAAATTCAATATGCGATTGTGCTTCTGTATGCTTGGATATTTCATCTTTTAATTTTTCATTGAGAATGAGCGCTTGAATCGCTGTTTGAGAATTAATGAGCGCTTTTCGTAAGAGTACAATTTCGCAAATAAAAAAAACAGTAGCCAATACAAGATAAAAAGAGTCATGCGACGCTAGAAAATTGATGCCTAGTTTGATTTCCAAAGGAATTAGTGCGCCTATAAAATAGACCAAATACTGCAAAGGCAAGATACTGTAACTGAGCATACCAACGTTAATAAACGTAGACATTGCGATGTAAGAAAGGGTATAGCCTAGCATCGATTCTTGGGGCATTAGTTGTGCAAAAAATCCCCAAACCAATGCGATACAAAAACCTATCAAGAGACGCATCAAGACTTGATAAGCTAATTTCTCTTGGTAAAATCCTGCTTTGATAATCGCGGTTTCATAGAAATAAACAACAAAACCCAAACTTGAAAGTGCGATAGCCCACACAACGATGTAAGGTGTAGGGACATTAAAAAATGAGAGCAATACAATAGCCAGAAGTAAGCCTAAAAAAAGTGCGCTTAAGCTTCCTTTGGTATTACTAAAGTATATTTTTGAGCGTTCGAGATTGACACGGTTTTCCAACTCTTTGGAGTGAATTGTATCGTGTGGAATACCGAAAAATAGTAGCTTTTGCAGTGAATTCATCTCTCTTTTGCAACTTCTTAAAATATGTGGATTATTAGAAATTAAAATAATACTACTTTAATACTTTATTAAATATTTATCTTTACATGTAAACATCTTGGAAATTCTTAGCATGAAGAGGTGGTGCCAACCATGCTTTTTGTTATAATTATGCAATAAACGGACAAGGAGACTGCAATGGAACAGGAATTTCAAAGCCTTCAAAAGTTTTATACCATCATTATTGAGTTTTTAACAACGTATAGTTTTCAGCTTATTGGTGCGCTGATTATTATTTTGATGGGTTGGTTTGCGGCAAAATATACCTACAACCTTTTGATACGTATTTTTGAAAAACACCATTTTGACATGACCTTAGGAAAGTTTTTAGCCACTGTTGCTAAAGTCCTCGTTTTTGCCGCTATGAGCGTGATAGCCCTTGGCAAAATTGGCATTTCCATTGCACCGTTTGTCGCAGCTATCGGCGCGGTATCCCTCACGGCAGGATTAGCACTTCAAGGCAGTGTTTCCAATTATGCCGCGGGAATTTTGCTTATTATCAGTCGTCCATTTAAAGTAGGCGATACCCTCTCTGTTGCGGGGGTTTATGGCGTGGTTGAAGAGATAAAACTGGCATATACCATGCTTCGTAATGAAGATGAAGAGCTGATTACCGTTCCAAATAAAAAGATGATAGGCGATGTTTTAGTCAATTCGTTTGAATACAGAGTCGTTGAATCGGGGATTGGCATCGCTTATGAGAGCGCACCCCAAAAAGCGATTGATGTGATTCATACCGTTTTAGCAAGCTTTCCTGAGGTGTCCAAAGAGCAAAAACCTATTGTGGGTATTGCCAATTTTGGAGAGAGTTCCATTGACCTTGGTCTTCGTTATTGGGTTCCGACAAAGCGTTATTTTAAACTTCAGTATGAGGTCAATTTGGCTATTTTTAACGCATTGCTTGCTCATGAGATTCACATTCCTTATCCTCAACGTGAAGTGCGTATGCTCACCGAAAAACGTTAGCGTAGTAGGGGCTTATTCTTTAGTGACGCACAAACTCAATAAGCCCCATCACGATTTCAAATCCAATCAGTACGATGATAATCCACTCTAAAAATTCACTGTGTTTGTGATTGAAAAGGTCTAAAGCCATACTAATGTCTTCTTTGAGGTTGGAGAGCTTATGCTCGACAATTTCAAAACGGTCTTTAAGCTCTAGGATGGACGAGAGGCGATTGTATAATTTCTCCGCTTCCTCATTGTCCCACAAGATATTGGGTTTATCCAGTAAAAGAAGGTCACTGACCATTCCATGCCTGATGACGGTGAGACTGCGCGCGAATTCGATGAGTTTTGAGCGCTTCAGCAAAGAGTAACTTTTTGTTAAATCAAGCAACTGTTGGCTACGTTCAAAATGAAGGTTGAGGTCTTGTTCATACTTCTCTAACCCCACACTTTGCGAAATAACCAATGCAATGATGATGAGATAAAGACTCAAAGGCTCTTTTAGGACAATCTGTTCATTACTGACTTTACATGTAACGTCTAAGGTAGGGTCAATTAAGATAGGATAATCTTGATAAATCGTGCGTTGTTCAAATAAGGCGGCTTCTTTAATATCCAGTTTTTCCAGTGCTTTGATAATCTCTTCTTTACTCCAATTAATGAAGGTTAAGACATTAAATTGGGTATACACCAAATAGGTCTCGCGGTATTCATAATAAAACGCTTTTTCAATGCCTTTTTTAAACGAGCAGACTAAACGCGTTTCTATCTCATGCCTTGAGTAGGAGAGCGGAAGATAAATGGAGATGAGTGAGTATTTTGTATCCATCGTGTTTACTCCTTTTTCGTCTTATGAAAAAAGCTTTTTACATCTTCAAGCATCATGTAAATTGCAGGAACAAAAACCAACGAAATAACCGTTGAGAATAATATACCATAACCCAGTGAAATTGCCATAGGAATCATAAATTTAGCTTGAATGGATGTCTCGTAAATCATAGGAGCCAGTCCTCCAAACGTAGTTGCTGTGGTCAAGAAAATAGGGCGAAAACGTCTGGTCGCAGCAAGTATGATTGCCTCAAGGGGTGGATGCCCCTCTTTTCGCATGATATTTGAATAATCTACCATCACCAGCGTGTCATTTACCACAACGCCACACAGCGCAACGATACCCAAGGCACTGACCATACTCAAACTATAACCTAAAAGCATATGCCCTAAAAATGCTCCCACGATACCAAATGGAATGGCAAGCATAATGATAAGCGGTTGTGTGTAGCTTGCAAACGGAATCGCAAGCATCACGTATAAAACCGCCAATACCAGTAAGAAACTCGCCATCAGGCTTTGACTGCTCTCTTTGGTTTCTGCTTGGCGCCCTTGATAGGAGACTTGTAGTTCAGGGTACTTTTGTTCCAGTTGTGGAATGTAGGTTTCATTAAGCGCTTGGATAAGAATAGGCGTGTCGCGTTCTGGCTCTACATTGGCGGTTACATTGATGATGCGTTTGCCATCGCGTCGTAAAATTTGCGTATAGGCATTGCCTTCGATGCGTTTGGCAACATCGCCAAGGCGCACAAATCCACCGCTACTGGTTTTGATTTTGATGTTGTCGATATTGGCTTCATTATCCCGTTCAAGCGCATCTTGTCGTACCATGATTTTAACTTCATTGCGTCCATGTTGTTCACGAATGGCTTCTTTTCCATAGGTGGTATAACGTACCTGTCGTGCAATTTCATAAGCGCTCAAGCCTAGTTTTTCACCTAAAGGCAAAAGCTCGAAATCAATTTGGCGTTTACCCGAAGAGGTTCCATCATCAATATCTTTTGCGATGGCAAAACTGCGCAAGTCGTTGGCTAACGTTTCACATGCTTGGTCTAAAATCGTGTTATTGCTATGACTAAGCTCAATCGTTAAAGCCGCTCTTCCGCCTCCAGGTCCTCCGATGTCTTTTTTGAAAATCATTGATTCTATGCCTGCGAGTTGTCCTAAATTTTGGCGCCATTTTGTATTAAAATCACTGGTTGAAATCTTGCGTTTTTCGCCATCTTGCAGATAAAAAGTCACTTGGATTTGGTTGTCGTCAATTTTGCTTTTATAGCCTTGATTGAGGTCAGGTTCATTAACCTCGGCAATAGTTTTAAGCCCCGCTTGAATAATTTTTTGATTAACGGCTTCGATAGTGGCATGAGGCACACCAATAGGAAGCGTGGCATAGACTACGGCACGATTGGACTCAACGCGCGGCATCATCTCAAAGCCTAAACGACCGCTGATGGCATAGACCAAAACGAGCGCTAAAATGACAAAACCTGCAACAATGGTACTGTAACGGTTATGGATACAAAAGAGTAAAAACGGTTTGTAAATCGTTTCGACAAAACGATCAAAGGCGCGTGCTACTTTTTGTTGTTGTAGCCAAAGTTTATGCGCAAACCCTCCTTTTTGCGCCTCTTTTTTAAACGCTAAATGTGCAGGTAAAATAAACAGTGCTTCCAGCCACGAAATTGTAAAAACCGTTGCAACAACGATGGGAATAGGATAAAACATTTTGCCAAACATACCCGGTACAAAAAGAAGCGGGATGAACGCTACGATGTTGGTTAAGATACTAAAGGAGACAGGAACCGCTACATCTTTGGTTCCTTGAATCGCCGCTTCAATGTAGTTCATTCCTCGTTGGCGGTATTCATAGACATTTTCACCCACAATAATGGCATCATCCACAACAATTCCTAATGCGACAATAAAGGCAAACATAGAGACCATATTGATGGATACACCAAAATATTGAAGGAATAACAAAGAACCCAAAAAGGAAGTCGGAATACCAAGCGAGACCCAAAACGCGAGTTTGAATTCCAAAAAAGCACCTAAAATAATCAAAACAAGCGCAAGTCCGAGCATACCATTGTTTAAAAGAAGTTCCAATCTGGCATCGTAAATTTTAGAACTGTCGTCATTGATTTTTAGCTCATAAGGTGCGGGAAGGTCTTTAGAAATGGCTTCTACGGCTTTGAGCGTCGCCTCTGAAACACTTTTTGGGGTCTCTTTTCCCAAACGATAGACTTCAATCTCAATGGCGGGTTTATTGTTATACGTAAAATAGATATTGTCATCCACAAAAGTATCTTTAATGCGTGCAACATCCCCTAAGCGAATAGTTTCTCCGGTGCTATTGGTTAATAGCGGTAAGATCTCAAACGTAGCTGCATTGATGCGCCGTGTTTTCACCCGCAGTAAAATATCGCCTGCGTTACTTTTGACACTGCCGCCTGAAAGCTCAACCGATTGCTTTTCAACGATGTCAGCGACATTTTGCATAGACAGACCGTACTTTTCCAATGCCAATTTATTGAGTGCGATTTCAATTTCATATGACCTTGCTCCCACCAGTTCAACTTGACTGATACCTTCACTTTGCAACAGTTTATCGCGTACTTTTTCTGCCATTTCGCGTAAAACCATGGGGTCATTGTCACCCATAATGGCTAAGGAGACAACACGTCTTTTACGCATGGTCATGGAGATAATAGGCTTTTCGGCATCTTCAGGGAATGTCGTAATGCTATCAACCGCTTGTTTAATGTCTTGATAGGTTCTGTTTTTATTGCTTCCTTCTGAGAGTTCCGCCACAATTTGAGCAACCCCCTCTTTGGCCGTTGCGGTAACTTCTTTGACCCCTTCAATACTGCGAATTTCTTCTTCCACCGCTAAAATAATGCCTTGTTCGACCTCTTCAGGACTCGCCCCAGGATAGGCGACATTAATGGTTACCATATCTAAGTCAAACTCGGGAAAAACCTCTTTTTTGATATAAAAGCTCATATAGATGCCGCCAATCAAAAAGATAAGCATGAATAAATTGGCGGTGACTTTATTGTGTACCAACCATGCGATAATCGAATTTTGCTCTTTACGCATTATTCACCTTTTTTTGGTTTGGAGACTGTGGCAAGATTGACTAAGTTCATGCCAGAAATGGGCGCGGTAAGGTACGTCGAGATAATGTGGTCACTTTCCGTGATGCCTGAGGTAATCAGCACGTGTTGAGGATTTTTATACAACACTTCGACAGGTTTGATGGCAAGTGTTTTATTGTCATCCATTACCCAAACGGTGTTGTTGGGACGTAGTAATGATGCCGGTAATGCATAAATAGCGTCAAAACGTTTCCCCGCAATCGTGGCTTGCAACGTTTCTGCTAACAATAAAGCATGTTTTTCTTTTGTGGACTCTTTAAGTCCAAAAGGATCGTGCACACCTATTAAGAGTTTGGCTTGTTTGGTGGTGCTATCAAGATCAGGCAAGATTTTAAGCAGATTTGCTTTTACATGTAAAGGTTGATTGGTATTCGACAGAAGCGTTACTTTGATGTGTGAAAGTGCTTTGGCATCGGTGGTATCTAAAAATTTCAAATAAGAGACAGGCAGTGTAACACGCATCCAAAATTCATCGGTTGAAACAAGTTCAAGTAGGGTACTTTGTGTGGAGACATAGCTGCCCAGTTCGGCTGATTTTGTGATAATCACACCATCATACGGTGCTTTGATACTTGTCTCTTTAAGGTTATTGAGCGCACTAGCATAGGAGGCTTCTAGTTCCATGATGGTTGCTTTGACTTGAGCAAGTTGCGGTTCGCGTAAAATTAAAGCGCGACTCAGCCCTGTGGGATTTTCTTTGGAGAGTTCTAACTCTTTTTTAGCGCTCTCTTGTTGTCCCATTTCAATCATCTCAGATGCTTTAGCGGAGAGGAGTTTTGCTTTGATTTCATCAACGGTCGATTGATAATCCACCGGGTCAATCTGGGCTAGGAGTTCACCTTTTTTCACAAAACTACCGAGTGCAAAGTTGGGGTGTGTTTGTATGATTTTACCCGAAACCTTAGAAACAATGGTTGTTTTTTGTGACGCTTCAATGGTTCCAATCACAGGAAGAATCACCTCTTGGGAGGAGGGCTTTATCTGCACGACTTCGACAATGGTTCCTGTGATTTGGCGCTTTTGTTTTTGTGCTTGGGGTGCTGTACTAAGAAGATACTTAGCGGTTACTATTCCAAACGCGATGATTAAAACCGAAGCGGTTATATTGATGATAATTTTTTTAGTTGTCATACTTTCTCCATTCTTGTTTCACATCATAATCTAAAAGGCCACCTGCTAAAGCGCGGTGTAAAGCAATGCGTTCGCTAATCAGGTTTTGTTGTTTTGAAAGCTTGGTTTGTTCTAACTCTTGCAAACTCGCTTGTGCATTAAGAACGTTTAAGTAGGTTTCCACACCGTATTCGTATTTGGCTTTTTGGCGTTCAAAAATTACTTGGGCAAGAGCGACGCGCTCGTTGAGTTGATTGAGGTATTGTGTTTGTGTCTTTTCCGCTTCTAGGGCATCTTCTACTTCACCAAATGCCTCAAGGAGCGTTTGCTTGTATGTCAATGTGTATTCATAAGACGTAAACAGCGCTTTTTTTACTAAGGACTCTTTTGCACCTGCATCAAAAAGCGTTCCGCTAAGACTTGCAACGGCACTGCCGATAATCGTATCGAGAACATTGGAAAATTGTGATGATGTGGCGATGCTTGAGAGCGAAATATTAAGGGATGGGTATTGGTTTTTAATCGCTTCAGAGAGTGAGGCATTGGCGGAGGTTAGGGTATAAAATGCTTGTTTGACATCAGGGCGTTGCAATAATTTGGTTGCAGGAATTCCCACAGCAGGTTGTGGCGGTAATACAATCAATTTTGCCAAAGATGCTTGGGGTAACTCTTCTAAAACAGAGCGCCCTAAGAGAAGATTGAGTGCGCGTATTTGTGTTTGAATATCGCCTTCTAACGTAATTTTTTGTGCTTCAAGATTTTTGATATATTGTTCTTGTTGCCAGACGTCTGTGATAGAGTTTTTTCCACTTTCATGTTTGAGTTTTGTAAGTGCTAAAATCTTAGTGGCGACGTCCTTTTGGTCATTTAAAAGTGCTAAGCTCTCTTTTTTATACGCTAAGGTGTACCACGCATTGGCAAGTTCAGCGACTAAAGAGATGCCACTCACTTGCATGGCTTCATAACTGGCACGATACGTTGCTTGCTGTGCATCAATGCTATCGGAGCGTTTACCAAATAAATCCACTTCATACGATGCCCCAAGGGTTGCTGAATAGCTCCCTTTTTGCGTTTCGATGCCTCTTAGTTCTCGCTCTTTTGTTGCTGAACCAGAAAGAGAGAGACTGGGGAAATTGGCAGCTTGTTTGGTGTGCAATGTTGCATATGCTTGTAAAACGCGTTGCTGTGCGGCTTGAAAACTTAGGCTTTGTTTTAACGCTTCATCGACCAGTTGGTTGAGCGCTGTATCGTGCAACTCTTGCCACCATGGGTCGATTTTAGAGTCAAAAGGCGGCGGCGAATGAATAGGTTGTGGTGTAGGTGAAATACAACCGCTAAGGGTGATGGCAATACTAAACAAAGCGATATAAACGAGCTGTTTCATCAAGACTCCCAATAAGTAGTGAGTTTATTATACCTTGCGGTGCATTAACAAAATGTAACGCTAAATGCGTTATAATTTTTAAAAAACGAGGATAACCAATGAAATTACTCCTAATTGGCGCAGGTAACATGGGTGGAGCAATGCTTCAAGGATTACATGTCAATGACCTTAGTGTCGTGGTGCGCAACCCTGAACGCGCAAAAAAGATTCATGAACTGTACCCTTCCATTACTATTTTAACAGAAACTCCCTCTTTAGATGGTTATACCGTTATTTTAGCCATTAAACCTCAAGCTTTTTCTTCGTTTAAAACGCAAGGGTGTGCGGAAGGTGTTATTTCCATTATGGCGGGTATTAGTCTTGAGCAGTTACGAAAGGGCATTAATGCAAAGCATTATATTCGCTCTATGCCTAATATGGCGGCCTCTGTGCAAAAATCCGCTACCTCCATGTGTGGCGATGAAGCACTCAAAGAGAATGCTTTACGCATTTTAGGGACGATAGGAAGTTGTTTTTGGTTAGAGAGCGAAAAAGAGCTAGATATTGCAATGGGACTGGCAGGATGCGCACCCGCGTGGGTTGCATTGGTTGCAGAAGCATTAAGCGATGGCGCGGTGAATTTAGGATTGAAACGTGATTTAACCTATCCGATGATTGCGGCATTGTTTGAAGGTATGGGCGTTGTGCTTCAACACGAGCATCCCGCCATTTTAAAAGACAAAGTAATGTCACCTTCGGGTACAACTGTGGCAGGGTATCTAAAACTTGAAGAGGGAAAAGTACGCGATAGTTTTATCAAAGCGATGGAAGCTTCGTATGAAAGAGCAAAAAGTCTAGGAAAAAAATAGCATTATAAAGGCTTGTTTTACAAGCCTTTATGCAATCGTATGTGCTTTTTTCTTACTGGTTTTTTTCGTTTGCTTTGTACTGGGTGCAACGGGTTTTTTAGAAGCCGACCTTGTCTCTGTAATATCGGGTAAAACATCTTCAAAAATGGTGCGTATATCATTCCAACGGTGTTCAGAATTGAGCATCACCACTAAAATATCTTTGTTATCTTTTTTAGCACGGGCAATCAAACACGGTCCTGCTTTTTGAGTGTAACCTGTTTTGATACCTACCGCGTATTTATAATTATTGAGTAGTCTATTGTGCGTATAAGCGGCATAAGCACGTTTTGTATTAAGAGAGCGAAAGTCGTAACGTTTTAATTTTGCGATTTCATTGAAATTATTATTTTTAATGGCATATTCGCTGAGTGTTAAAAGATCAAGGGCGGTTGAGTAATGATTGCCTATGTCAAATCCGCATGGATTGGTAAAGTGTGTATTTTTCATGCCAATTTTCTTAGCTTTTGCGTTCATCTCTTTAACAAAATTATCCACATTGCCATCGCCTAGATAAACACCTATTGCCATTGCCGCATCATTGGCGGACATAACCATCGCTGCCTTGACTAAATCTCTTAAGTAAAATTTCTCACCGATGCGTAAATTGGCTTTGGTAGGCTCAACATGGGTCATCTCACGTGTAATCGTTACCACATCGTTCATGCGACCACTTTCAAGTGCCAACATAGAGGTCATGATTTTAGTAAGACTGGCAGGTTGATTAATCTTTTGCTCATCTTTGGCAAAAATCAATTGTTTGCTTGTTAAATCTTTAGCAATAATGGCATCTGTATTTTTACGAATGCGATTGGCAGTCTCTTTATCGAGATAGTTTGCACTGAGTGTGGAAGACATTAGACATACGCTGCAGAAAAGCGTTAAAAGTGGTTTAATCATGCTGCTCTTTTTTGGAAATAGTTTGTTTGATTTTAGTGAAAAAAACTTAAATCTTTCCTTTGAAAATGGCTATTTTAGCCATTTTGATGAAATTTTTATCTGTGCTCAAAAATTCACCATAAAGCGTTATAACTCTTAAGGTTATATCGCTATAATATTCGAAAAGTTTTAAACGAGTCGCTATCGTTATATACTTTTACTATATAAGGAAGAAGCATGGAAGGTATCTCTACTGGATTGATGAGCTTTGATAAGCCTGCACTTCTTGAAAAACGTGTCAAATTATTGGAAGCCATCGCCATTACAGGTTCTATTAGCAGCGCTGCAAAAATGGTAGGACTCAGCTATAAGGCGGCATGGGAAGCGGTAGATACTATGAACAATCTCTCCAATAAACCTTTAGTTGTGCGTATAACAGGAGGAAGTGGCGGCGGTGGAACAACATTGACACCCCTTGGAACAGAAGTTGTTGCCAACTATGCCATTTTAAAAAAAGAGTATGAGCGATTTTTAGCCAGACTCTCTGATGTGAGCAATTTTGAGATGCATTCGCTCAAACACATACAAAGGATTGCTATGCAAATCAGTGCGCGAAATCAGCTGATGGGTAAAATCGGCGAGATTAAACAAGCAAAAGTCAATGCAGAGGTGAGCATTGTTCTCAAAAGTGGTGTCGTGCTTGTTTCTACGATTACCAATAGCGCTGTTGAGGAGTTAGGTTTACATCGTGGGGATGAAGTGGTCGGCATCATTAAAGCTTCATCGGTTCTCATTTCCAATGCTCTTGATGTCGCAACCAGTGCTCGCAATAAATTAGCAGGTGTTGTTACCGACATTAAACTCGGTGAAGTCAATGCACAAGTCAGCATTGATATTGGGCAAAATGATGTTGTCGTTGCAACCATTACTACGGACTCTGTTAGAAACCTAGGCCTTAGTATTGGGGGGCGTGTGTGTGCGATTATTAAATCCAGTAGTATCTTAATCGGAAAATAAACAAAGGAGTCACTATGTTAAAACTTTTTTTAACAAGCATTATTTTAAGTGCAAGTTTACTTGCAGGGGAAATTAGTGTTGCCGTTGCAGCCAATCTAACAGATGCTGTAGAGGTTCTTAAAGCAGAATTTGCTAAAACAAATCCAAACACGAAAGTCAATACGGTTTTAGGCGCTAGTGGTAAATTTACAACTCAAATTAAAAATGGAGCTCCTTTTGATGTTTTCTTAAGTGCAGACATGAAATTCCCTGAGAGTCTATATGCTGAAAATATTGCTGTTACAAAACCTGTTGTATATGCTAGTGGCGCGCTTGCGATGGTAAGTACAAAAGGGCTTGATTTAAGCAAAGGTATTGCCGTTATAGCTGATACTAAAGTAGAGAAAGTAGCGATTGCTAATCCTAAAACCGCACCTTATGGAACAGCGAGTATTGAAGCATTTAAAAATGCAAATATTTTTGACAAAGTTGAGTCAAAATTGGTACAAGGTGATAGTATAGGACAAGCATTACAATTTTCTCTCACCGCTGCGGATGTTGGTTTTGTCAATGCTTCTGCGTTTTACAGTGAAAAAATGAAAGCGTACAAAAAAGGCGTTCAATGGGTTGATGTCGATCCTAAACTTTATAAACCAATCGCGCAAGGCGTTGTTCTGTTAAAACAAGCTCAAAACAATGCAGAAGCAAAGGCATTTTACGATTTTATTTTAAGTCCTAAAGCCAAAGAAGTTTTCAAAAATTTTGGATATCTAGTTAATGAATAGATTACATGCCGTTGTTACACAGATTGAAGGTGAACAGAACTTACATATCATTACATTTGATTGTGAGGGGGTCACCCTTAAAATGATGGGGCTTGACTTGCCAAAGGGTTTACATGTAAATGCACAGGTAATACTTGGCGTCAAGCCTTCTCATGTGGCGATTGCTAAAGATATTCAAGGGAAATTGAGTTATTCAAATCAGCTTCCTGCTACCATTGTCAATATTGAAAATGGAACATTACTGAGCAGCATTCTTTTACATGTAAAAGAGACTGATGTGCAAAGTTTTATTACATTAAGCTCTTCATTACGCATGAATCTTCAGGTCGGAGATGAGGTGACGTTATTAATGAAAGCAAGTGAACTGTTCGTTTTGGAGGTAGAAGATGCTTGAGAAGATCATAGCATTGGAATTTACTCCTTTCTTGATTTCTTTTAAACTCGCTTCCATTACTACGGCAATTCTTTTTATAATTTCTCTGTTTTTAGCATGGAGTTTATCGCAAAGCAAGTCACGCTTTAAACCCATTTTTGAATCTATTACAGCGTTACCTATCGTGCTACCTCCTTCTGTTCTTGGTTTTTACATTCTTTATGCTCTTTCGTTTCATTCTCCGATTGGGCGGTTTTTTCAAGATGTTCTTGGTATTAAGTTGGTTTTTAACTTTACAGGATTGGTGGTAGCAAGTTGCTTTTATTCTTTGCCGTTTATGATGCAACCCTTGCAGAGCGGTTTTGAGGCACTTCCCAAAAACATGCTAGAAGCCTCGTACATTGCAGGTAAAAGTAAACTTTCAACACTGCTTCGCGTTGCACTTCCCAATATTAAGCCTTCTTTGATGACGGCTATCGTCATTACGTTTGCACATACGATTGGAGAGTTTGGTGTCGTTTTAATGGTAGGTGGAAGTATTCCCAATCAGACAAAAACAGCTTCGGTTGCTGTTTATGAATTAGTAGAGACTATGGATTATACAAGTGCGCATATTTACAGCGGTATTATGGTCTTTATCAGCTTTTTGGTTCTTTTGTTGGTTTATATTTTTAACCGTAAACAAAAGCACCATTTAGGAGGGATGCATGATTGAAATCAATGTCCAAAAAGAGCTTTTGGGCTCTTTGGGTAAAATGGATTTAGAGGTCAATCTTACCATTGAAAAACAGCATTTTATAGCGCTTTCGGGGCAAAGTGGTAGTGGTAAAACAACACTGCTTCGTATCTTAGCAGGGCTTGAGAGCGCTGAGGGAAAAATCAGAGTCAATGATGAGTTATGGCTTGATGGTACCAAATCACGCTCAGTCCAAGAGCGAGGCATCGGTTTTGTGTTCCAAGACTATGCCCTTTTCCCAAACATGAGTGTTGTGGATAACCTTCTTTTTGTCAAAAAAGATGTTACATTAGCACATAAACTCTTAAGTCTCACCGAACTAAGTGAGTTAGCCCATCGAGCACCTTCGACGCTTTCTGGTGGACAGAAGCAACGTGTGAGTTTATGTCGAGCGATGATGAATCGTCCTAAGCTTCTTTTGATGGATGAACCTCTCTCTGCGCTTGATCCTGCTATGCGACTCAAACTGCAATATGAGATATTGACTTTGCATAAAGAGTTTGAAACCACAACGATTATGGTCAGTCATGACCCGAGCGAAATGTACCGTTTAAGTAACCGTGTGATTGTCCTCTCTCAAGGAAAAGTCATCCAAGATGGTGCGGCCAAAGATGTTCTGCTTCGTACGCAAGGCTCTCAAAAATTTTCTTTTGAGGGTGAGCTTTTGGACATTGTCAAAGTCGATGTCATTTTCGTTGCCATTGTGAGTATTGGACAACAATTGGTGGAAGTTGTATTAGATGAAAGCGAAGCAAAAGAGCTACAGGTAGGAGATATTGTAAACCTGAGTACGAAAGCATTTGCACCTATCATTCAGTCACAAAAGGAAAAGAGATGAGAGTTTTATGGATTGTGTGTTTTATTTTCATCAGTATTGGTTTGGCAGATACTTTAAAAATCGCTGTTGGCGCTGGGTATAAAAAACCTGTTCAAGAGGTGATTAAACTCTATGAATCAAAACATGAGACGGTGGATGCCGTTTATGGCAATATGGCGCAAATTTTTGCGCATGCGAAGCAAGCAGAAATTGCTCTGGTCATTGCCGATAAAAAATTTTTAGAAAAACAGCAAGCCTTAACGTTTGAAGCTTATCAAACGATTGGATTAGGACGGGCTGTCATAGCGTATGCGAAGGATGTTCCTTTTGAAAAATGGGAAGATTTAAAAGATGCTCGTATCAAATCGATTGCCATGCCGGAAGTGAAAAAAGCCATTTATGGCGATGCGGGGATGGAGTTTTTGGAGAAGAGTCAATTGTATGACGCTATCAAATCAAAACTGTTAATCGTTGCAACCGTACCCCAAGTAAGCGCTTATGTCAGTACCAAAGAGGTGGATGCAGGGATTATGAATTTAACAGCAGCCTTGGACAGCAAAGAGAAGTTAGGCGGATATATTGAAATTCCCCAAACATATTACACCCCCATTGAAATTGTTGCAGGAAGCTTGAGTCGCTGCAAAACGGACAATCAATGTCAAACGTTTTTACAATTTTTGACATCACCTGAAGCCAAAGCAGTTTTCACTAAATATGGACTTTGATATTGTGCAGGTTTGGCATCCTTTGGTGCTAAGCCTCAAAATTTTGTGTGTGGTTCTTTTTTTATACGTGATTCTAGGCATTCCTTTAGCCTACCTTCTCTCGTTTGAAAAATTGAAATTCAAATGGTTCTTTGAAACCCTTGTTACGCTCCCTTTGGTCTTTCCTCCCATTGCAATCGGTTTTTTATTGTTACTTCTTTTAGGAAAACATGGATGGTTAGGCAGTTATTTATACTCTTTGGGCATCTATTTCATTTTTGATTTTAAAGGGTTGGTGCTTGCAGGTTTTATCTCTGGACTTCCTCTGATGGTCAAACCTTTGCAATCTGCCATTGAACTTTTCCCAAAAGCGATAAAAGAGGCGGCCTATCTTAGTGGAAAAAGTGGTTTAACCACCCTTTTGTGTGTGGTTTTGCCGTGTATTAAAAAGAGCGTGATTGCCGCTTTATTAATCGCATTAGCAAGAGCCCTTGGCGAAGTCGGGATTACCTTGATGCTAGGAGGCAATATTGTTGGAAAAACCGATACGATCTCTTTAGCCATCTATAATGCTGTTTTTGACGGTGATTATACGCTTGCTCTTGGATTGTGCGCGATACTCATTGTGATCTCTTTAGGCGTTTTTATAGCGTTGCACTTTTTTCAGGAAGGAAAAGAAAAGTTCCTTTAACAAAGTTTTGTTACAATTATTAATAATTATTTTTATTGCAAAAGGTTATGTAAAATGATGGATATGATCCGCGAGGATGTAGGGCTCATCGATATGACAACCGTTGGTTTAGAGATTGGTGATCTGCAAGGTAAAATTAGTTTTTCTCCTAAAAAAGCTGTTGTATTGTGTGGCTCTGAGATGGTAGAGGATATCTGCAAGCGTATGCACTTAGATGTAAAACGATTTAAAGACAGCGGAGAATTACTTGAAGAAAATGAAGTTATTTTAGAAGCATATGGCTTGGCTGAAAATATCCACCAAATTTGGAAGGTGTGTCAGAATATTTTAGAGTACTCGTGTGGAATTGCAACCAAAACACATGAAATGCTCTCCCTTGCACGCGTTCATAATCCGCATATTGAACTTCTTACCACACGTAAAATTTTTCCACGAACAAAAGAATTAGCGCTAAAAGCAGTTTATGCGGGTGGTGGGGCACACCATCGTTTAGGGCTTTATGACTCAATTTTGGTTTTCAAACAACACCGTGCTTTTTTTGATGATGCGGCTTCATTTGAAGCACAGTTTGCAAAAATGAAGCGTAAGTTTTTGGAAAAAAAGATTGTGGTTGAAGTTGAAAATTGTGAAGAAGCCTTCTATTTTGCGCGTTTGGGTGCTGATATTTTACAGTGTGAAAAAATGAGTTATGCGGAACTGGGTAAATGTATTACAGAAGTGCGAAAAGAGTTTCCGCTGATGCTGTTTTCCGCAACCGGAGGTGTTGGAGAGAAGAATATTGCAGAGTACGCTAAAGTCGGCGCTGATTTTATTGTGACTTCTTCGCCGTACCACGCAAAACCTGCTGATATTCGAGTCATTATTGAGAAGTGCTAATGCAAACGGTCAATTCGATTTTTTCTGCCTTATTTGAGGAAAAGAAATCGACATTTTTAAGTTTTTTATGTCCGATAGATGATTTTGAAGCATTACATGTAAAACTAAAAAACGAACACCCCAAAGCTGCGCATATTGTTTGGGCAAAGCGACTGTTTAACGAATACCGTCAGATTGTTGAAAATAACTCCGACGATGGAGAACCTAAAGGTACCTCAGGCCCTCCTGTCTTAAACGTAATGCGTGGCAGTGAACTTGTGGGCGTTGGCATCTTAATCGTACGCTACTTTGGCGGGATAAAATTGGGTACTGGTGGATTGGTTCGCGCTTATGGTAGCAGTGCAAAAGAGGTCATTGCACTTGCATCTCTTCAGCCTTTTGTGTTTAAAGAGGAACTTTCTTTTCATACGGCATACTCTTTAACACCGCGCTTTGAACATTACTTTGCGACGCATAATGTGGCGATGAATGAGCGTTTGTTTGATGCAATGGGGGTTGTTTGGAAGATAGCGGTGAGCCAAGAAGAAAAAGAGGCATTTTTACTCTTTGCTCACCTGTATGAACGGGATGGTTTTAAGCGATTATAACTCTATTGCTTCGACATCAATGGTGAGATTGACTGTATCATCAACCGTGAGTCCACCACCTTCTAAGATTTTATTCCAAACGAGTCCAAAATCTTTACGATTGAGTTTGCCCTCTAAGCTAAAGCCTATACGTTGGTGCCCTTGAAAATCTTTAATCAACCCATGCACGGTAGCATTTAAAACAATCTCTTTAGTGATGCCATGAATCGTAATGTTTCCATAGACTTTATTGCCTTCAACACGGCTCATCACAAAGTCGATGGTTTTAAATTTATCCACGTTGAAAAAATCAGCACTGCGTAGATGATCGTCTCTTTTTGTAATACCTGTATCGATAGAAGCAGCATTGATTTTGGCATCAAGCTTTGTGAAGACTTTTTTGTCCGTATCGTATTCAATATCAGCAGAATAGTTTGTAAAATTACCTTTGACATTGGAAATCATCATATGCTTGATGGTAAAGCCAATGTTTGAGTGTGCGTTATCAATAACGAACTCCTTTGCTGAGGCAAAAGAGAAAACAAGAGCCATGATACTAAGTAATTTCATAAGACGTTTCATACACTATCCTTTTTAACTAAACGTTATGATTGTAGTATAGTCGTATGACGCTTATGAACTTAGTATTACAGAAAAGTAACTTTTTAGATTAAATTAGTAGCAAGTTGATACGATGCAGCACTACAGATGCCTGCCAAAACGCCTGCGAGCATATCATCGCCCATGACGCCCCAGCCGCCTTTGACATCGCGGTCAATTTTACCAATCAGTGAAGGTTTCCAAATGTCAAACAAACGGAAAAATGCAAAGCTTGCTAAAACTTGAAACCATGTCCCTGAACTTAAAATAAGAGCAATCCACACACCAACGACTTCATCGATGACAATTCTTTTGTCATCATGAATGGCGCTACTTGCCTCATAAGCATTAATGTGTTTAATGCCAACCATTGTCATAAGAATGGTTAAAAGGACGAGTGTTTCCATTGAAACATAGCGTATGATGATAACACCCAAAAGGGTTGCAACCAAAGAGCCTACGGTCCCGGGTGCTTTTGGAGAGAGTCCGCTGTAAAAAAACGTTAATAAAAAATTGGGCATAAGCTTCCTACGTGAGTGATGTTGTTTGATGCAAGCGCATGAGTTCAAGATAAAAATCACGTTCATCGTGATTTTCTAAAAGACCACTGTTCGGAAAAATAGCATCGTAAATTTTTCCAATATTCTCAAAGCGATTTTTAAAAAGCCTACTTAAAAGAAGCGCAGAGATATCTTTGCGCATAAAGATTGCTGGTGGGAGCATACCCACTTTCAAAATTTCCAAAAGAGACTCCGCATGATACTTAATGTGGTGATGTGCTCCATGTGGACACGTATTGGTGCTGACTAACGTTTTACATTCATTGCAATAGACAAATTCCGTAATAATTTCGACTTCAATAGCCAAATCTTCATAATGACTGACAAGAGACTGCATGACATTTTGTGCATAATAAGCCCCAATGCCACTATGATGTTGTCCAAGCACGAGTTTATTGCACCCAAAGTTTGAAGCGCAAATCGCATCCAAAATAGCATTTTTATAACTTGAAAAAAGATACGTATTTTCAAATGGGACAATAATGACTCTATTTTTAGGAAGGTAGTTATCGACAAAATACTGTAACGCTTTTAAGCGTAGTTCATAAGAGAGCAGGTCTTGTTTATAGGGTTTGAGTAAAAAGATAACGAGCATATCGCATTTTTCAAGTGTAATGCGAATGACTCTCTCATGGGCTCTGTGAAAAGGGTTCGCGTTAATCATCATCGCAGAAACATTTTTAGCACCCAATTGCTCTTTAGCGGCTTCTATTTTATTTTTGACATTTTTGATATCGTCGAAATGCAGCTCATATTCACCACAAACGGCTACATCTCCCAATCGCTTAAGAAACATTTGTGTTTCTGGATTGGAAATATCATACGTTCCGAAAATTTGTTCTATTCGCTTTTTTTTATCAACTTCAAAGACTTCATCGACAATAATCGTTCCTTTGATTTTTCCATCCACTACAAAATCCAGCGGTTCACCTTGATAGGATGTTGTTAAAATTTCTCTATTTTTTTCTCCCGCAGGTGCAATAATAAAAGGGAAAGGGAACGGTTTACCTTTGTAATACCCTGTTTCTTCAACTTCTGTTGCCTCTTTCTTGTTCATCAGCTTATCAACAGGATGCAATATACCTTCTTTGGCAAGCGCTAAAGTTGCTACAAACTCTTTATCTAAAAAGAGTTGTCGATTATTTTTTCTTGTTGATTCCATACTTCTTCCTTTTTTCCCATAAGCTTTTGCGTGAAATTCCTAATTTTTTAGAGAGTTCGGTATCTGGAAATTTATTTTGAAAATTAAAGATGACATATTTGACATAGTCATCAATACACAAAATATCTCCTTGGTCAAGAATCTTACTGTCGGTATTAATCTCAATCGTTGAAAATTCACTCTCTTCGTTAGGGTCCGTACTGCAAATAATAGCACGTTTGCCTTCGATGATATTGTAAACTTTGAGTTTTTCGCTCTTTTTGAGATTTTGAAGATCAATAATGTAGAGTAATTCCTCACTCCCTACACGGGCGATTCTCTCAAAAGCATTACTTTGTGTAAGAGAGATAAACGTAAAAGTCTCATTTTGTGAACTTGCGTAATTAAAGACAAGCGCATCTGCGTGTTTTTGAAAATTGGTTTTAATTAAAATAGGGAATTTTGCTTTTTTATCTATGGGTTCTAAATTGGCACTTGAAAAGAGATTTTTGACATACTCTTTATAGGTTTCATTCTCTTTTTTGAGGTTTTTAAAGTCATTTAAATGTTGCAATTTTCGAATGAGCTCTTCAATCATAAACGGCTTTTGAATGTAATCACATGCACCCGCTTTAATAGGATTGGTAACGGTGTCATTACTGATATAAGAGATCATTAAAATAATAATGGAGCTTCTGTGTTTTTCTATGACAGGATAAAAATTTTGTCCTGAAATATTGGTAGAGAGTAAGACAGCGTCGTATTTCTCATCTTTAAGTGCATCTTTTATACTGGTCGCTATCTCACATAAATGTCCAATTTCCATCAACTTAGAGGCAATACTTTGAGCAAGGTAAATCTCATTTTCAACGATTAAAATCTTCATGCATTCATCCAATCATAATATTTTAGTGTAGCCGTTGCACTGACTGCAACACCTTCTTGTCGCCCGATAAATCCAAGTTTTTCTGTCGTAGTTGCTTTAATATTCACATGGATGGGAGATAGCGCCAAAAGATTGGCAAGGCAAAAGCGCATGGCATCCTTAAATGTGCTTAAACGTGGAAATTCAGCCATAATGGTTATGTCACAATGAATGATTTCAAATCCCACTTTTGATAGAAAAGAACAGACTTCTTGTAATAGTTGTTTTGAGTCAATATTTTTATAACGTATGTCACTGTCTGGAAATAATTCACCAATATCGCCCACACCCGCCGCGCCTAAGAGTGCATCTATTAGGGCATGAATCGCAACATCCCCATCCGAGTGCGCTTTAAATCCAATGGTAGGATGCACTTCAATACCACCTAACATCATTGCTTTACCTTCTTCATAGGCGTGCACGTCAAATCCTTGTCCGACAAAAGGGTGAGAAGAAGGAGGCTTAAGGCATGTGATGGCGTTTATATCTTCTTTGGATGTTAGTTTCTTGGCATGAGGGTTTCCTAAAACATAAGAGACTTTCCCACCCATCGCTTGAATCGCACTACTATCATCGGTATAGTCTATTGAGGTATCAAGAGCTTTGGTTAAAAGCGCTGTTTTGGAAAGCTGAGGCGTTTGAATCAATTTAACATGGTCTCTGTTAATCGTCTGTTCCTCATAAACAACCGTGTCTACCACGGGAAGGTACGGTACGACAATATCCGCATCATGCGATGCATTCAAAAGGCGTTCAAACATCGCTTGGTCAATGCAAGGCCGTGCACTATCACTCACAAGCACATAAGGTGTTTTTACATGTAAAAGAGCATTTTTCAAGGACTCTTGACGTGTTGCACCACCTTTGACAAAGGTAATGGTGTCACTAAACTTGGAGGCATACGCTAATTCATCCTGCGAGGTTGTAACAATAATTTGACTAAATGAATAGAGTTTCTGAATATTTTGTGTAGCAAAGAGCCATAAAGGCGTGTCATCAATGCGTAGCCACTGCTTTTTCACACGCTGATTGAACCGTGTGGAACTACCGGCCCCTAACATCACAAGAGCTAAATCGGGCAAACTTTGTCCTTTATTTCTGAAGTGTTACAATATTATACATTTCAAAAGCTTTTTTTTATCTTTTTTGTGTTAAATTCCGCCATTACTTAAGTATAGAGGTCAAGAAATGTTAAACAAAGATACAGTCAGCGCCGCACTTGGTGGCGTAAAATACCCTGGTTTTGATAAAGATATCGTAACATTTGGTTTTGTTAAAGATATCGATGTATCAGATAATAATGTTTATGTTGAAACAGAAATCGTCTCATCTAGTAAAGAAGTTGCTGACGAATTAAAAGTCAATATTGAAAAAACACTGAAAGCACTTGGTGCTGCGAGAATAGATATTGTTGTGAAACAACCTAAGCCTCCTGTTGAAAAAAGCAACTCTCAATCAGGTAAAAACATGGCACCACACATCAAAAATTTTGTCATGGTGAGCTCAGGAAAAGGCGGTGTTGGTAAAACAACCACTACTGTAAACCTTGCCATTTCTCTTGCAAGCCAAGGCAAAAAAGTAGGGCTTTTGGATGCGGATATTTATGGACCCAATGTTCCTCGTATGATGGGCGCTGTTGATACACACCCTGAAATTGTCGGTCAAAAAGTCAAACCTATTGTTGTGTATGGTGTTGAGATGATGAGCATGGGCTCTTTAATGGAAAATGGTCAGTCTCTCATTTGGAGAGGCGCTATGGTTATGAAAGCCATTGAGCAGCTCTTACGTGATATTTTATGGAGTGATTTGGATGTCCTTTTTATCGACATGCCTCCAGGAACCGGTGATGCTCAATTAACGTTGGCGCAAAGTGTACCCGTAACTGCCGGTATTTGTGTCACAACACCACAACAAGTGGCGCTTGATGATACCGAGCGTAGTTTAGATATGTTTCAAAAATTGCATATCCCTATTGCAGGAATTATGGAAAATATGAGTGGTTTTATCTGTCCTGAGACCAATAAAGAGTATGATATTTTTGGCAAAGGCACAACGAAACCACTTGCTGATAAATTTGAAACGATTGTCATTGGTGAGATTCCTATTGAGCCCTCTGTTCGTGAAGGTGGCGATGCTGGAAAACCAGTGAGCTTCTTCCATCCTGAGAGCGAAACCGCTAAACGTTACCAAGCATCTGCTCGTAAACTTTGGGAGTGCATTGAAAAAGTGAATGCAGAAGGTGGTGCAAATAATGAGGCCATTCAACCAACGATGGGCATCAATGGAGCGCCAAGTGCGTGTTCAAGCGCAAAACACTAAAAAAGGACGATAAATGGCACTTAGAATTACATTGGACGAAGCAGATTTTAAAGAACTTGTACGAGAGATAGAGTCACAAGAGGGATACCGTAAACCTATTGCGTTTGGTATTGCACGTGTGGATCGTGGACAATTGAACTCGGATAAGATTTTGCAAGCAACTTTCCCTGTGATTAATTGGAATGAAAACTTTGGTAGTGCTGCTATTTTATTAGGCGCATTACAAGAAAGTGGTGTTGATATTGATTTTAGTGGCAGTGAGTTTGTCTGTGATGTCAAGAAAAAATGTGTTAAAAGTGCTATGAATGCGTTTACGCCTTACTTAAACAAAGCCTTTGGAGATGCGCATAAAAATGTTCAAGTGATTAAAACACTTGATTGGATTGCGCAAACTGAAAAATTAAAAAAAGATTACCGTATCGTCTTTTTATTTGCCGATGAAAAACCATTGAGTCCAGAAGCCGTTTATCTTAAACTCTATGCACTCTCCACTGGAAAAGCCGCTCTTAGAAGTGTGAATCTGACAGGCGCTTTTGGAGTTTTAGAAAATGTTGCATGGTCGTTTGGTCAGCCTATTGAGCTTGAATGGTTACGTCAAAATGAAGTTGAGATGAAACTTTACGGTAATTATCCTTTGATTGAATCTGTTGATAAATTTCCACGTTTCTTATCCCATATTATCCCGGCAGATAACACACGTGTCCTTGATTCCAGCAAAGTGAGAATGGGTGCGCAGTTGCATCCTGGAACCACGATTATGCCAGGCGCAAGTTATGTTAATTTTAATGCAGGTACCACAGGTCCAGTAATGGTTGAAGGTCGCATTAGCTCTTCAGTCGTTGTGGGAAGCGGTAGTGATGTTGGCGGAGGTGCAAGTATCTTAGGTGTTTTAAGCGGAACAAATGGCAACCCTGTGAGTATCGGTGAAAATACCTTGCTCGGTGCTAATTCTGTGACGGGTATTCCTTTGGGTGATGCGTGTATCGTCGATGCAGGCATTGCTATCTTAGAGGGTACAAAAGTTGGTGTAAGCGCCACAGAACTTGCAAAAATAGCCGAAGCTAATCCGAAAGTAAAATTCAAAAAAGCGGGGAAGGAAGAGATGGTCTTCTTAAAAGGGCTTGAACTTGCCGGACTTAATGGCATTCACTTTCGCCAAAATAGCGTTAATGGTATGATTCAAGCGGCTAGAAGTAAGCGCGAAATTCAACTCAATAGTGATTTACACTAATCTTCTTTTTTGAAGCAGGAAGGCTTTTAATGAAGCTTTCCTGCAACTTGATTATGCTTTTCTGCCCATAATGTCGTGATGAGCTCATAGGTCTGAGATGCAATGGCATTTGCTTTAAAGAGTCCATTATGGCACTGCTCGCATGCTTTAAGTTGCTCAGCAAGCTCTTGTAACGGTAAAAAAACAAACTGCTTACTTTTTTGTTTACACTCTTCTTGTGTGCATGGGGGTTCTTCTGAAGTCATGGTCTTCCTTTGCAGCAAATTCATAGGCTTTACATGTAAAAAATATCGGAAACATGAAAAGGATTGAGAGAAGGCTAAAAGGCTATGTACGATTTATATTAAATCGTACTAACACAAAAACAACTGAAAAAAGAAAATTACACCATTGAGAAGAAGAAAATGTCTATGGTGGAAAAATTAGCCTTTAATAAGGGCTTTGTTAAATTCTTCGGCCCATTTCAAAGAGACTTTTTGATAGGTTTCTTGGGCAACACTATCGTCTTTGAGTATCCAATTTCCACACGTTGCGCAACGCGTTGCGTAGTGCTCAAGCTCATCTAAATTCATATAATCAATCTCTTTAAGCCTTGCTTTGCATTCTGCTAGGGTACATTTAAGTGCCATACTACTCACAAAAACTCCTTTAATAGAGAATCATTTTCGTTTATTGTAACATAGCAAAAAAGAAGGATTATGTGTTTATTATAAGCAAATGAGGCAATTACGACCACTCTCTTTGGCTTTGTAGAGAGCTTCATCAGCCGTTTTAATCACATCTTGTGGGAGCTTACCTTTTTGAGAAAGCGACGCACCAATACTTACAGAGAGTTTTTCTTTCTTGACGGGCGTTTGTGGTGTATTTTTTTTCGGAGCTTTTTCAGGTCTATTTTTATCGCGAATAGCAAATCCTCGCCTGAAAATGCGCTCTCTAACCTCTTCAAGTGCCATGATACACTCTTCTTTTTTCTTTCCGCTAAATAAAATTGTAAATTCTTCACCTCCATAACGGTACGCTTTGCCGCCATTTTTAACATGACTGAGCTCTTTTGCCACCATTTTTAAGACTTCATCACCGATATCATGTCCAAATTTATCATTAAACTTTTTAAAAAAATCGATATCCACCATAGCAATCAGATAGTGTGAGCCCAAGTGTAAAAAACGCTCTTCTAAAGCACGACGACCTGGAATGCCTGTGAGTGTATCGACGTAGGCCATACGATACGCATCGTGTACCAAAGCGCTAATGGCAATAAGTGAAGAAAGTAACGAGAAAAGAACAAAACTCTGGCTCTCTTGTAAAGTTAAAAAAGGAATCATCAAAGCCAGTAGCATCCAAAAAGGAGCTTTTTGAGTCTGGTTCTCAAAGAGTAAAGAGACAAGAAAGATAAAGCAAAGAGCAATCAATGCAATAATTAAAAGAAAATCACTTGCTTTGGTCAGTCCATGCAATAGCGTGGGCAATATGGGGGTATCCAAGGCTTTTTGCATCGCAGGTGAAAAATATTTCATGGCAACAAAACTCATCCCTAAAAAAATAAGACCAATGCCGGTTCGTAAAAGCCCAAAAGAACTAAAGAGACCTCGTTCTTGCAATGCATAGAGAATGAGATACCCTATGGCACATGTCAGGGGTGCAATATGCCAAAAGGCAGATACGCTTAGTTTACTAAAAAGCGTATTGGGAAAGGCTAATGCTAAGGTGAAAAAGAGTGGAAAGAGCAAAAGAACAAATAATTTGCTTTTATTAAAGTAGATACTAAGTGCAATTGCAATGAGTAAAAAGACGAAGGTACTTTGCCACAAAAGATAGAAGGCGTAAGGAGGGATAATGTTCATCTTAAAAATAAGCAGTGTTATAAGAATAGCCCCTAAACAAAGAGCATTAAAGGTATAAAGAGCATTTTTCAGTTGTTGCATTACCGTCCTAATATACGTCAATCTTTATATGTTTGGAAGATGCGTAAAATCATATTCCCATAAATCTCCCATCAACAAATCTTGAAGATGAGGTTTTCCTAAAAGTAATTTTACCACCTCTACGCTTTGAATTGAGGCAGCAAAGCAGACTGTGAAGGCTGGATTGCCTGAACGCTTTTCTGCACCATCTCCTTTTTCACGATAGAGATGCTCTAACGTGGTACAACTTGCAAATTGCGTATAATACCCACCAATTGCGCCATGAACGAAAGGTTTGTTCAATTTCATAGCCGTTTGTGCTAAAAGACATTTGAGGTCTGGATTGTCTAAAGCATCGATAACAATATCGGCAGTTTGGATGAGGTTTTCATCTTTTGGAAGTTGCAAAAATGAAGAAAGTGCTTTTACATGTAAAGCGGGATTGATCTCTTCGAGTTTCTCTTTAAGCACATCTGCTTTAAATCGTCCGAGTGTTTTAAGAGATGAAAAGTTTTGGCGATTGAGATTATGTTCTTCAAAGACATCGCCATCACAAAGGATGAGGTTGCCAACGCCGATACGTGCAAGCATTTCGCTGATGAATCCTCCCAGTCCTCCACATCCAACAATCAGCGCTGTCGCATTAAAAAGTGTGTATTGTTCTGCTGTAGAGAGGGTCTTTTGGTTGCGTTTGTAACGAAGTGGCACGATACCATTTTCCAGAGCAACTTTTTCAACATCACGGAAATTACATGTAAAGACTTGCATCGCTTTAAAAGCTGTTTCTAACGGTAAGAAGCCATCGTGTGTAGCGTTTTGAAGATAGGTTAAAAGTGTCATAGTTATCCTTTGATAGGGTATAATAATGTGTTAAAAGAGAAGGAACAATCATGCATATTGTACTCAATGCTTTTTCATTTTTGAGAGCAAAGATAGCACAAAAAGGATTTGGTTATCTTGATGAAATTATCACGCTAGAAGAGGGGGCGAACATCAGTGCTTTAATGGATTTATTGCAACTTTCGCAACAAGATGTTGAAGCGGCTTTTGTAAACCATAAAGTTGTGCCCAAAGAGACAACGCTCCATGAAAATGACCGAGTTGCGCTCATTCCTCCAGGGACGCCAGGGTCGTATAGGTTGCTATCGGGACTGAAAGAAGATTAACCACCACCAACTTTTGGGAAGAGGGCGACTTCATCGCCCTCTTGTAAGCCATACGTTGTATCAACATGTCTTCCATTAACCATTAAAACACCTAAAGGCGACGTTTGTTCAAGCTCTAACATGTCTATGACCGTTTGAGCTGTTGTCCCTTGAGGATATTCTTTTTGCTCAGCCTTGAAACGACCTTCTCGGTATTGAGCAAACAGTTTAATCAAAACGTGCATTAGAAGTTCCAGAACTCATCAATTTCTTCACCTGTAAAATCCCAAACAACATTGTGCGGAGGAAGTGTTTCGTATTTCATAAATTCTGGTAATCTATCATCTGCATTATTAAGACCTGCTTTGATGTTAAATTCATGCTCTCGTTTTAAAATTGTTTTACCCAAATTAACTACATCGTCAATGCTAAGATTACAGCCAAAACGAGCGTTAATCATATCGACAAGTGCTGGTAAACATTTTGGATCATCGAGTGCTGGGAAGGCAACAAAAATACACATACCCGTGCTATCAACGGCAGCGGTTGCAATTTGAAGATTGCGTGCGAGTTCCACTTGTCCCTCTTTTTTAAGTGGATCGATATGCCCACCACTGTTTAGAATGTTGGTTGCAACGGCATAACCCGATGTATGGTCCGCTCCCATTGTTGAAGTCGCATACGTAATACCTTGACCCTTAACCGCACGCGGTTCATACGCAGGAATACCTTGACTTTTAACCGTTGGCACGCGTACCAATCCGTAAATTTTTCCTAAAATATGCGTACCGCTTCCGATAATACGACCCATTGGCGTACCGTTTGGTAAATCTTGTGATAAGAGTTCATACGCTTTTTGACCATCACCATAAGCAAGAATGCCCGCATCAACAGCAAGACCAAGCGTGACACTCGCTTCGATAGAATCGACACCTAAATCATCCATCAACCCATCCATCTTCGCAATCAAATCTAAATCTTGGATACCAAAGTTTGCTCCAAGTGCCCAAATGGTTTCGTATTCAAAACCAGATGTCAGGTAGTTTCCGTCCTTATCATTATAGATTTGTGAACATTGGATGACACAGCCTGCATGACAGCCGTGGGTTGTTTTTCCCCCTCTTGCTTTAATGTTTTCTGCCATAGTCTCACCACAGATGTTTTCAGCATGTTCCCATGAACCTTCTCTAAAGTTACGGGTTGGAAGACCACCTGCTTCATTTAGGATATTCACTAAAACGTTTGTACCAAATGCAGGTAAGCCTTGACCGCTGATAGGGTTTTCTTGAAGCGCTTTTGTAAAAATTTTACTGGCTTCTTTAAATTTCTCAGGATCAGCAATCGTTACTTCTTTATAGTTTTCTGCATCGACGGTGATACATTTGATTTTTTTAGAACCCATAACGGCACCAAGACCGCCACGTCCATGGCTTCTGATTTTCCCACCTGGGTCTTTGACGGAAATATTGGCAAGATTCATACGCATCTCTCCCACTCGGCCAATACTCATAACGGCAACTTTTTTGTCATATTTTGCTGCCATTGCATCTAAGACAGCGTAGTTGTCTTTTCCGACAAGTTCTGGTACTGGATTGAATTCCACGTTGTTTTTGGTGATATGTAATTGATAGAAGGTATTTTCATCTTTTGGTAAGCCTTCGATAATCAATGCTTTGATACCGAGTTTTGAAAAGATACCAGCACTCGTACCACCAACGTTAGATTCTTTGATACCTCCGGTTAAGGGGCTTTTAGCTCCTGCTGAATTACGACCACTGTTAGAGGCCGAAGTTCCTGAAAGAAGGCCCGGAGCAAAAACAAGCTTATTGTTTGGTCCTAGAGGATGACATTCTGGATCAACTTCTTCTGCAACAATCGTTGATGTAAGAGCGCGACCTCCTAATCCCATCCAATGACTTGGAACTTCTTCTATTTTAAAACTCAAGTTTGACATATTGACACGATAAATTAAATCTGCCATGATAACTCCTTTACAAGTTTCGTATAGCGCAATCATATTTAAAAAAAATAGCGCCAAAATAGCGTAATAATTTTATCTTCTAACGGTATATCCCATCCCTCTAACATTGACAATCAAATCTTCTTTTAAAACATTTTTTAGGCGATTAATTTCGGCTCGAATAGTGGGTACATCGACTTCTATGTCATCCCAGACATCATCCATAAACATTTCATAACTGCAAACAAGTCCTTTATTACGAGCTAAAAAATTAATGATTTTAAGTTGTCGTTTTGAGAGAACTTGGGGTTCGTTATTAAAATAGAGTGCCATTGTTTCTGAATTAAAACTATAACAAGAGGAGAGTCTTTTATGACGTACTGTCACAGTTTGCGGTTGCGTAATCTTATTGATTCGAAGTCCTAATTCTTTTAGGTGGAATGGTTTTTTAAGGTAGTCAAAACAGCCTAACTCAAAGGCATTGGAGATGTCTTCAATATCAGTGAGTGCAGAGATAAAAATAACAGGAGCCATTTTTTTAATGGCATGCAGTTTTCGCACGATGCTTAAACCATCCACATTAGGAACATTGATATCTAAAATAAGAAGGTCAAAAAAGTTCTCTTGGAGTACATGTAAACAAACATTTCCATCTCGTACGGGTGTAATAGCGTGTCCAATGGATGTTAAATACTGAGTGATAGCACTATTCAGTAAAATATCATCCTCAAGCAGTAAAATTTTCATTGCTACGTTCTCGTCTATAATGATAAATTTATCCTTGTTTTGTGAGTACAAAACCCCAAGGACATAATTATTATAAACCGATTAAAACAGAGAGTCAAAAAAAAATGTTAAAACAAAAATATGCTTTTTAGGCATATCTTTTTTTACACACTTTTCCTAAAGAAGGAGTGGAAAAGACCACTACTTCTTAGGTTTGAGGGATTGAAGTTCGATGATACGAAGGATAATAGCAGAGTAATAAGGGATACTCTGAATGAGAAGCGTGAAGGCAAAAACATAAATTTCTGTAATACGTGTAAAGTTTGTAAAATACAATGCAAAGAACGAAAGTGTTAAAAGTCCCGCCAAAATCATCTCATGGCGAATAGGGTTTTTATTGACCTTTTTAGTGTTACCGCCTTTTTCAGTACGTTTAAAAGGTAACCCGTCTTTGACAAAACCATCGTATACGGCTTTAAAAATGACTAACTGCAAACTCATGGATGCAATGGCACTTAAAACGGTCTCTTTGATACCCATTTTAACACGGGTATGGTATAAAATGAACGCATGTAAGATATTGACCAAGAATGCAACCACAATGGGCAGTGTCAAGGGAAGCGTTGGGATGGTTACCCCTACGAAAATAATAAATGGCACCCAAAAAATATTTAAAAAAGCCGTCATCGCGCCAAAGGCATCGGAAAGCCAGAAAAACCAACCCGCCACAAAGTGATATTTTTGGTATCGAGTGAGCGTTGTGGATGAAGGCATAAAATGGCGCCAGTGACGTTTAAGAATTTGAATCGCCCCATACGCCCAACGATGGCGTTGTGTTCTAAAAGCTTCTACAGTGTCCGGCAATAACCCCCATCCGTAACGTCGATTGGTATAATGTGCCGTATAACCTGCTTCAAATAAACGAAGCCCCAATTCAGAGTCTTCAACAATGGTATACGTCGTCCAATCACCGACTTCATGCATCGCAGAAAGGCGTGTCATGAGCATCGTTCCGTGTGCAACAATGGCATTTTCTTCGTTTCGCTCAACCATACCGATATCGAAAAAACCTGCATATTCTGCATTCATGGCTTGCTTAATTAAAGACTCATTGCCATCACGATGATCTTGCGGTGCTTGGACAAGAGCGACTTTTGGGTCATCAAAAAGCGGTACAAGATCAATCAGCCAATCTTCACTGACTACATAATCTGCGTCAATGACCGCTAAAATTTCTGCTTTTTCATTGGTAAATTTAAGGGCTTCATTGAGTGCGCCTGCTTTAAAACCTTTACATGTAATGTTTAAAAAGATAAATTTATCACCTAATTTGGCACAGTGCTCTTCAATTGGCTTCCAATAAAACTCTTCAGGCGTGTTGTTAATAACGACTAAAACTTCATAATTAGTGTACTTCATTTTTGAAAGCGCATCGAGTGTTTCAATCAAAACATGCGGTTGTTCTTTATACGCTGGTACATGAATAGAAACAAAAGGAGCGTGTTCTAGTTTAAGATGCAATGGCGCAAGGCGGGCAGGCGCAATGCCAAGGGTACATTTAAAGAGCTCGTTAATTTTTGCTAAGGTAATAATAACCAGTGGAATCATCAAAATGATACCCATAACCCACATCACCCACATACCAAAGTTCATATAGTAGATAAATGGGTATGTTGCTGCCATTGCTATACCAAAACCCATGGCTTGTGCAGCAGCGGCATAAGTCATAGAGTGTGCGAGATTGACGCGTTGATTACGTAAACCAAAGTAGGTCAAAAGAATTCCAAAAAAGACAGATGCCGCCATTTGGTATCGCCATAATGGATTGACAATGGTTTGCTTAATAAAATGAAATTTCGGTTGTTTGTTGGTATCGAAAAGCCCCCAATAAGGGCCTACACTACCTTCATGAACCCCTTTCCACGGTTGATCAAATGCTTCAACAATGTTATAGCTCCATTTTTCTTGTTTCGCCATCTCCAAAAAGCCTGTAATTGCCGCAATTTGGTTACTAAGTGTGGCTTCTGCTTTTTCATTGTTGTACCCACTACTAGGCCAACCAAACTCCCCAATGGTAATCGGTTTTCCTGGATACATTTTAGCAATAGCATCGTACTTTTCTTTTGTAAATGCCAATGTTTTTTCAATAGGAATTTTTTCCCAATAAGGTAGGATATGCACACAAATAAAATCAACGTGTTTGGCTAGTTCTTTGTTCGTAAGCCAAACGTGCTGTACTTCAGCGGTGGTAACAGGAATACGGGTACGTTTGGAAACCCTATCAATATATTCCATCAATTCTTCAGGTGTTAAATCCGCACGAAGTAAAACCTCATTGCCTACAATGATAGAAGAAATTTTTGGATAATACAGTTTCGTGAGTTCAAAGAGTGTTTCTATTTCTGACTCATTGGCACTCTTATCGGTTGAGAGCCATAACCCTACATCAACTTTGAGCTTGGTGTCTTTAATGTTCTCCAAAACTCTTTGAGCATCTGCAATAGCATATGTTCTGACTTTACGAGAGATACCCGCAATGATTTTCATGTCTTGCTCAATCTCTTGGTTGCTTTTTGGCGCTTTATCAAACCCTTTATACGGAGTATAAGAGAGAGAATCAACTTTTTCGCCAATTTGAGGAGAGGTAACAATTTTATCGCCGCCTCTTGTCCATAGGAGAACTTGAAAAAGGGATGTAACGACAATAGAGAGTAGAATATATTTGAAGTATTTCAAACGTTTGCTCCGAAAAAAATTAGGTGATTGTACAACAAGTTTGTTTAAACATCCAATCGTACATAGAGATTACATGTAAAGCGTTGTTATGTTTAATTAAGGTGGCAATAGGTTAGGAAAAAAAGCTTTATCTGAAAGAGAGAACAACCAATAAAAGCATATTCTCGACACCTTTATCGACAATGGATTTTGTACAATCCTTGTCAATAAAGATGTTAATAGAGCGTCATTAAGAATCTAAAAGGGCATCAAGTTCTTTAAGTTTTCCTAATGCTTTCTGCGCGGAAGTTTGAGCGCTTTGGCTTAACCCTTCACTAAAATGCAAAACATTTTCCAATAAAACACAAATGCCCAAAAAGATTGTTTTTGTGCAAATGTCTCTGAGACAACTCATGAGAATAGGGGTGGGAATATTGTGCGTGGAATAGACATAGGTGCGTTCATCACTGAGATCAAAAAATTCTATTTTATCTTCTTTAAAGCCACTCATTGCATCGACAACGACGATAATATCTGGTTCAAATGCGCGCAAATGCCCAAACTCATTTTCAGGAGTGTCATAACCAAAAAAAACCCTCCACTCGGGTAAATGTTCTTCAACCAGTCTCCCCACAGCAATGGCAACGCCATCATCCCCTCTGAGCTCATTACCGATACACAGAACCGCTTTTTTCATCAATCTCCCTTATTCCTCTATGCGTTTTGAAAATCTTTTCTTAAAACCAAGTACCCCTCTTTTAAGTTTTTAAGTACTTCTTTAAAGGGGCATTCTATCATATGAGGAAAAAGTTGCGCTGCATGTTCTGGAAATATCTCTATTTCAAAATATTTACTCAGGTTTCCAATCTTAAATTTTAGATATTCGTCGCCATTGGATAAAATCTGTTCAAATTCCTTCTCGTCGATCTCTAAAACTTTTTCACTAAAATCAATTGTGCCAACGCCGTGCCCTATACACGTAGAGAAAATTTTAATCTGATCGAGTTTGACATTACCAGACTTTGCGCCGTCAATATGTTTTTTAGTTAATTGATAAACTTCTACCACTTAGTGCCCCCACTCAACTCTATGAAGACTGATTCTATCCTCTTCCTCACACGGGACATATTGCGTATAAATCTCGTTGTGCAGGATACCTAAACACTCAGCATATCGTGGGTCTTCTTCTGTTTTCATCGCTTCAGAAATGGCAGATTTTGTTGCTTTTGTGTCTTTAATGTTGCCACTTTTTATCAGGGCTGCAAGGTATTTATCATAAAGCTTGCGTCCAAAAACATAACTCATCAGTCTTTTCGAGTGTACCAATAAATCTCTTTCAAAAAGAGTGTTTCCTAAAACAGAATCTTCAACCAACGGTGGCATTTCATCATCTTGTTCATAGCTTACTTTTTGGAGGCGTTGTTCCATCACACCAAGAGCCGTTGTAAGGCCATAGATGATACTGGCTGGATGGGGAGGACACCCTGGGATATAAACATCAACAGGAATAATTTTATCGATACCACTGAGTACACTGTAGGCATCATAAAAAATACCACCGGTTGCACCACACGCTCCTAACGCAACAACGATTTTAGGGTCGGGCGTTGCTTCATACGCACGTAAAAGTGGATAATACATTTGTCTGGTTACCGGTCCTGTACAGAGTAAGATGTCGGCATGGCGCGGATTGGCAACCAGTTTAAAACCAAATCGCTCCGGGTCCCAAAGAGGTGTAATAGCCGCAAAAATTTCAATTTCACAACCATTACAACTTCCACAGTCTACGCGATACACACTAAAACTACGACCAATATGTTTAAGTAACTCAAGCTTTTCTTCTAATGAATTGGCATCTGCAATATTTTGAGGAACTTCATATGTTTTCATTCTATCACCATCTCTTTGCCATTAGTAAAATCAGATACTGTGGCATTTTTTTTGCATGTGGGACAAAGACTAAGATAATTTTTAGATTCTTCAAGTCTCTTTTCTCCCAAACCTGCTTTGCTTAAACATTCAAAACTATATTTGATAAGTCTTTTGGCAGCAAAAGGTTTATGGCACTGTGTGCAGTATTGGCTGTCCAATTCACCTCGTTGAATGAGAGCAGATTTGTCAAACTTGACAGCAAGTTCAAACTCTTCACTAAGTCTAATCGCACCTGTGGGGCAGACTTCATCACATCTGCCACAAAAGATGCAACGTCCACAATCAAATTCCCAAATTAATTTGCTTTGGTCATCATTAAAAGCAACCGTAATTGCATTAGAAGGGCATGCAATACCGCATGCTGCACAGCCAATACATAGTTCATAAATATACGCTGGTTTTCCACGAAAATTATCGGCAACTTTATACGGTTCAAATGGGTATTTATGGGTAATTTCACCGTATTTTTTGCTAATATCAAGAAGTTTCATCATCTTAAATCCTTCATCGGACTATTTTTGAGTGTTTTAGAAAATTCTTTCAAATCATTATTTGTCAAAATTTTACTCTTTTTACTGTTAATATCGACAACCGTTACACGCTCGGTACATGAATAACATGGATCCAAGCTACAAACGATTAGTGCCGCATCCGCGATGGTATTTCCACGGAATTGGAAACGAAGGCTAGGCCAGTTATTGTACGTAGCGGCTCTACATCTCCAGCGATAGACTTTTTGCGCACTGCCTTGCATAATCCAGTGAACATTCTCTCCACGTGGGGCTTCGACATACGCTAAAGAGTAGTTCTCCGGTGTCACATGGAATTTTGGATCAATAATAATCGCTGTTTGTGGCATCAACTCAAAACATTGGCGAATGATAGAGACGGAACTTTTAAGCTCCATATAGCGTACCATTTCTCTTGCAAAAACATCGCCTCCGTGAACAACGGCTACCTCAAATTCAATCTGTTTGAAAAAATCATACGGATGGTCATATCGTGTATCGCGTTTGATACCACTGCCTCTAATATTCGGACCAACGGCTGAGAAATCGCGTGCGACCTGTTTATCAAGTACGCCCACGCCTTTCCATCGCTTCATTTGGCGTTGGTCATCCATCACCGCATCCCACACTTCATCGACTTGCGTATCAATGATTTGCAAAATTCGTAAACTCTCTTTGATTTCATGACCCGTCATATCGCGTCTGAGTCCCCCCATGACAACATTACCATAGGTTTTGCGTCCACCTGTGACGAGTTCCGCAAGTTTCATAGAATATTCACGGATTCTAAAAATATGCATGAAAGCGTTGTAGTTTCCGGTTACTTCGCACGCAAGACCAATATTGAGCAAATGGCTGTGAAGACGTTCGATTTCGGAACAGATAATACGAATGGCTTGAGCACGCGCTGGAATTTCTAAATTGATTGCTTTTTCCGCTGCTTCAATACACGCAATGGCATGGGCATACCCACAAATACCACACACACGTTCAGCTAAATAGCCCATTTGATCGTAGTTCATACGATTTTCAGCCAGTTTTTCCATGCCGCGGTGTTGGTAAAAAAGTCTGTAATCGGCATCAACAATCGTATCGCCGTCACAAAAAAGTCTAAAGTGACCAGGCTCATCCGCCGTTACATGTAAAGGTCCAAGAGGCACATCAATAATACCTGAACCCTCAGGTCGTAAGAACTCATATTCCGGTTCATTGTAGTGTTCACGCATATCCGGACGGTAGCGATAATCCATTGCATCTTTGCGCAATGGAAAGAGTCCCTCTGGCCAATCATCACTGAGCACCAAACGTCTTTTATCTGGTAATCCTTCTGCCACAAGTCCAAACATATCGAACGCTTCTCTCTCATACCATACGCATGCAGGTACTAAGGGGGTCACGGATGGATAGGTAAGGCTATCCGGAGAGATAAGCACTTTAACGGTGACAAAGCACTTCTCATCTTGTGCTATCTCATCGCCTTCAAACATTTTTCCACCTTCCATTGAGAGGGCATAATAAAGAGCATAATGTTTATTGATGCTTCTCTCGTCATTTGGAATCATGGTTGAGAGGTATCCGCCCATATCATAATACAAGAAGCGAACGGCTTCAGGAAGATCACCCAGTTCAACCAAAACGGTAACTTGATCTTCACATTGTCTTGTTACTTCTAAAATCTTAATTTTAGCTCCTAGAGCTTCTACAAATTTATCACATTTCATTAGGAGTCCTATTTTTTCATTATGGTATTAACGCTCTCATTAAGGAGAAACGCAAACGAATCAAACTGCCAAATACCAAAACTTACAATCAAAATGGCTAAGGCAATGAGTGGCAAATTTTCACTCAGTTTCATTTCACCGTTGTGCTCAATTTTGCCTTCTACTTTACCAAATGAAGCTAAAAAGAAGTGCGAGAAATCGGCAATAAAAATAATGGCTAAGGCAACTGCAAAGATACCCATCAAAATATATTTACCGTCAATCGCGGCTGCTTTAAAGATTAGAAATTCACTGACAAAAATGGCAAAGCCTGGAACACCGACAAGGGAGCAAATAGCAATACCAAACAAAACAGCCGTTAATGGTGCAATATGTATCATTCCGCCCATTTTAGTCATGTCTTTCGTACCGTAAATTTTGGCGATATTTCCTGTTGAACAAAAGGCCAAAGCTTTTGTAAACGAGTGTGCTGCACAGTGAAACAGTGCTGCAAAAAGTCCAATAGCTCCTCCCACACCTAAACCAAATGCAATAACGCCCATGTGTGCAATGGAGTGATACGCAAACATACGTTTTACATTATGTTGTCGAATCAAGAAAAAGGCAGAGATAAAAAGGGTTAATGTGCCGCTGATGATCATAACCGTTTGTACAAAATCAAAGCCAACGCCATTGGCAACAACCGCGTAATAACGAATGAGCCCTAACATGGCACATTTTAAAAGCACACCTGAAAGTAAAGCAGATGTTGGGGCAGGTCCTTCAGCGTGAACATCGGGTAACCATGTATGTGTAGGTGCAAGTCCCGCTTTGGTTCCAAAACCGATGAGCGCAAAGATAAAAACAAGTTTTAAAGCCATACTGTCTAGGCTAGCTGCATTGGCAAGCAAGTTCGTATACAGCATTGCCTCACCATCGATTTTACCGTTGGCAGCGGAGTAGAGTAAAATCGTCGCATAAAGAGCAAATGCGAGACCAATGCTACATAAAACGATGTATTTGTAACCACTTTCAGTCGATTTTTTATCTCGTTTAACGGCAACAAGAAAAACTGAAGCCAGTGTTGTTGCTTCAATAGCTGCCCACATAAAAGCGATGTTATTACACACAACACTTAAACTCATGGTCCATGTAAAAATAAAGCTAAGTGCAAAATAGTTTTTAACTTCTTTTAGGCTGATATGGCCGTCTTCCATTTCCCATTTCATATAGGTTGTTGCATAGATATTGACTAATAAACCAGTAATCGCAATAAGTGATAAAAAGATAGCACCCAATGAATCTAAAAAGATATTGTTATGAAAAACGGAAAGTTGGGCTCCATGAACAACTTGATTCACAGCGGTTAGTAAAACCGATGAAACAGCAATGCTCAATATAATATGGAGCTTTTGTAACAACTTAAAATTCAATGGCATCACAAACATGAACACGCCGCAAACAAAAGGTATGATTAGTATTAATGATAAAATATTCATGTTATCCCTTTAAATTGACCGCTTTAGAGGTGTTCAAACTCTCATAAGAGGCGTAAAATCGTTTTGCTAAAACACTCATAATAATGACAGCAAAAATTGCGTCAGTTAATATACCAACTTCCACAAGTTCGTGAGAGGTATAAGCCATAAGCGCAAGGCTAAGGTGAATGCCATTTTCAAACAGACAATATGAGAGAATCTGTTTTAAAAAGGATGTTCTTAGAATAAAGCCGAAAATTCCCATCATAAAGACAAAAGAAGCGGCAAAGAGTGGTAAGACATCTTTAAAGATTGAAAAATGGATAAAAACTTTATACAACATCATTGAAACGGCAAGTGAAAAGCTAAGCGCAACGACAGGTGAAATAAAAAAACCACCCACAGGCTCATCTTCGACGACGACCCCTAGTTGTTTAATTAATCTAAGAAGATATAGAGGTACACAGACCACTTTGATAACAAAAGCAGTCATTGACCAAACGAGGAGTTCATGTGAGCCGTATTTGACATACAATGCTAAAAAGATAGCGACCAGTAATAGCGTTTGCAAGGCATACGCTAGAATACTATGTCGGTATTGTCGTAAACTAAATACTGCAAAACTCGTTCCCATCATCAAGACGGCGATAATGTCGATTAGATTGATAGTTGCCATAGTTAAATCCCCATGATATAGAGTACTAACGAAGTACATGCAATTGCAAGCGCATAGAGCATCGTTCGTTTCATACCTTTATTGATTGTAAATCTTGGTCCAAAGTTATCGATAAAAACACCCATAACATATAAAAAGCCTACTTCTGCTAAGAAAATAATCAACGATAAAATTGGATTATCAACAAGACCTCCCCATGGCATAAAAATGATTAGGAAAAAGCCTAGTACTGTAATTTGTTTCAGTAAGATTGCAATATCAATAATCGCAAAATCTTTACCACAAAATTCACCCAAAACACCCTCTTGTAACTCTTGTTCAGCTTCTGCTAAGTCATAAGGTTTGCGCCCTGTTTCAACATACATGACCCATAAAAATGCCGTAGAGGCGATGGCAAAAGAAGGGATAGCATAACCGTAACTACCATGCTGTACCAAAGATGAGATAAACGGTAAATTTGTACTTCCTGTACCCATCATGACAACTACAAGACAAATGACAGCCACTTCTTCTGTATAAAATCCGATGGTACCTTCCCTGCTAGAGCTGATACCAGCAAATGGATTAGCCGTATCGATACCTGCCACAATAAAAATAAATCGAAACAATGCCCCTAAATAGAGTAAAATAAAGATATCCGAAAACTGTGACAACGTGGCAGAACTTGTGCTGTACGTAATGGGCAAAGCACAAAACATAGCCGCAGCACTTACAAATAATAAGTAAGGCGAGATTTGATAAATGTAACTTGCACTATGAGATTTCGTTCTTCCTCTCTTGAGTAATTTGTAAATATCATAATACGTTTGAAAAATGCTTGGTCCCATTCTTGATTGAAATTTGGCTCTTAGCTTTCTTGAAATTCCATCAAAAAGAGGAGCAACTAATATAGCTGAAACCAGTTGTAATAGTAAGTATAAAAAATCCATTTTGCCCGCTCCTTATAGATAGTAATACCCAAACATGAGTATCAAACACAAATAAACTAAGATATACCCAGCATATAGATTGGTTCTGCCATTTTGAAAGACACCAATTTTGTCAGCAATAATCATGATAAGACGAATGACGGGTGCATAAAGTTTTTCCCAAAAGAAATCGTGTGTTTTGTGTGTGTAAACAACTTTTGAAAAATAGCCATCTAGTTTTATCTCTTGTTCATGTTTCAAAAGAAAACTGAGGGCTTTTCTAACATCGCCCGTAAAAGAGTTAGAACCGATTTGCATGTTTTTATTGTAAAGAAAACCACACGCCCATGGGTCTGTAATGCGTACTTCTTTATTGTTTGCTTTGAGAAGATAGAGCAGCACAAACGGGATGATGGCACAAAGAATCATGACCATAACGATAATAGGCATAGAGATAAATCCGTACGTACTTATGCTTGTTGGCGGTATTAATGTCAGAACAATTTTAGAGAGCATCTCTACAACGTGATTCATAAATAGACCAATTCCCACACACAAACTGGCAAGAATTCCTAGTGGCAACAGTCTCGTAAATGAGACCTCTTTAGCTTCTGCAACGCTTTTAGTATCACGAGGTACGCCTAAAAAGATGGCACCATATACTTTAGAAAATGCCATAATAGCCATCGCTCCTGTAATCGAAAGCGCTATGATAGCCAGAGTAAAAAAGAAGCGAGAGATTGCACCTTCTTCAATACCACCCATGACCATTGTTTTATAAACTGTCCACTCACTTGCAAAACCATTGAGTGGAGGCAACGCACAAATGGACAATACCGAAACAAAAAATATGATAGATGTGATTGGCATTTTTTTATGAAGCCCACCGAGAATATCCATATTACGTGTTTTAGTTTCTGTGTACACATTGCCACTTAGCATGAACAGCAGTGATTTGAAAACCGCATGGTTTAAGATATGAAAAAATCCTGCAATAAAACCCAGTAATGCAATCATCGGTGAATTTGTTCCAAGCCCATAAAAAGCACCGCCAAGTCCTAAAAAGATAATACCTACATTTTCGCATGAACTATATGCAATGGAAGCTTTGTAGTCGTTGGAAACGAGTGCGTAAATAATTCCAAAAATACAGCTTAATGCTCCAATTAAGATAAGGAGGTATCCAAATTGAGCAAACTGTGGTAAAAGCAGTGAAAATTTAATAAATGCAAAGAGTGCTACTTTAATCATAACGCCACTCATCAGCGCTGAAGCATTTGAAGGGGATTGACAGTACGCTATTGGTAACCAGACATGAAATGGAAACATACCTGCTTTAGAACCAAGACCCAAAAGTAGGAGTGTAAAAAGAGTGAAGCTCATTCCAAAACCGATGTTGAGGTTATCAAATTTACTAAACTCAAATGTTCCTGCAACACTTGCCATGATTAAAAGTGCTACCATTAAACAAAAAGCTCCAATTTGGGCAATTCCCAAATAAATCATAACATTTTTCCCTGCACCTTCACCATCATTAACCAAAATTAAAAGCGCTGAGATAAGCGTCATAAGTTCCCATAAAAGCATAAAAGAAAACACATTATCGCTGGCAATGACTAAAAGCATGGAGAGAATAAAAGCATTAAAAAGTGAAGCGAAAACAGCTAAGTTTGATTTTTTTTCATAAAATCTTGCATAATCAAAACTAAAAAGAGAAACTGCAAAAGCAATTAAACTGACCAAAAAGCTAAAAAACATTCCTAAAGAGTCTAGTCTAAAAATAGGCAAACTGATAAAATTTCCCGGTAGTTTCCAGACCAAAATATTCCCCAAATTGGAGAAGAAAAAAATCGCTGCATAAAGCGAAATAAGACTTGCTAAACCAAATCCTATCTTTTGAGCTAGGAGAGGTTTTTTATAGAGTGCAAGTGAAAGAAGTGCGGTTAAAAAAAACAAAATATAGATCGTTTGCATTATGCTTCCTCTTTGTTAGTTTCTATCGTATCAGAGGGAGAAGGCTCGGGTTTTGGCTCTTTTGGTTTTTTTACCTCTGGAAGCGGAATATTGGCAAAGGTAACATCTGGTACAACAGCCTTTAAAAAAGGCGTCATGTCTCCTTTAACTTTTTTGCCAAATTTGCATTCGCCCAGCACTGGATCAATCATCACCAATGCGCCCGTTGGGCATGCACTTACACACGCTGGTCCACTCTCAATACCATCACACATATCACATTTAATGGCGATACTTTTTAGCCCACTGATGCAACCTGCTTCTAGATTTCTTTCCACTTCTTCTTTGATAGAAGGTGGAAATTCAGCATCAATATAAATTGCCCCGTAAGGGCAAGCAATCGTACAGAGCTTACATCCGATACATATCTCTTCACAAAGCTCAACACAAGAATTGGCAACACGAAGCGCACCTGTTGGACACACATGCGCACATGGCGCGTCATCACATTGGCGGCATTGATTAGGCATTTTCCCGCTCTCTAATGTAAGGACATCAAGTCTTTTCTTAGAGAGTTTGCCTCGCATGTAGGCATGCTTGACACATGTTTTCATACAGGCATTACAAGCAATGCATAGGGTAGGGTTGGTAATAACGAATTTATGAACTTTAGACATAGACTTTCCTCTATGGTTTGTTTGACTTAATTAATAAACTAGCATATTAATTTAAGAATTATATCGTCGTTAAATGATTTAACTATGATATTCACTCTTTTCACCCTAGAATCATATATTAAATTTATAGCATGAGAATAGCATAGTTTAAAAATTTATGGTTTCTTTCAAAATCGCTCTTTTTACTCGTAAAATAAATGCATAAGTTCGATAGTGCTCTTTTTCTGCTACAAGTTTTATTGTGTTCTATGATGAATAATTTATTTTAAAGCAATCAACAATTAAAACCGATGGGCTATTATAACAAGGGCTTTTGTGAAGATAAATTTTGGAACAAGCTACATAGTGCTATAATCCGCGAAAACTTAAGAAAGAGATTCGATGGTAGAAGTAAACAATTTGACGATGCGTTTTTCGCATCAATTGTTATTTGAAAATATAAATTTAAAGTTAGATAAGGGAAAACGCTACGGGCTGATTGGTGCTAACGGTGCAGGTAAAACAACATTTTTAAAGATTTTATCGAAGCAAATTGAAGCAACAAGTGGAAATATTTCCATTGAAAACGGTTTACGCGTAGGTGTTTTGAACCAAAATCAATACGCCTTTGAAGAGTACACGCTAAAAGACGCTGTTATGTATGGCAATAAACGCTTGTATGATGCGATTAAAGAGAAAGAGCATCTTTATGCAACAGGTGATTTCTCCGATGATAAAGTCAATGATCGTTTGGCTGAGCTTGAGATTATTTGTGCAGAAGAAGACCCAACGTATGAAGTAGATGTCAATATTGAAAAGATTTTAGCATCTTTAGGTTTTCCTGTTGAAATGCACGATAGTCTTATGAGTGAATTAACGGGTGGCGATAAGTTCAAAATCTTACTTGCGCAAGTGCTTTATCCCAAACCTGATGTCCTTTTCTTGGATGAACCAACCAATAACTTAGACCTTGAAGCCATTTCATGGTTAGAAGATCAACTCATTCGCCATGAAGGAACCATGGTTGTTATCTCGCACGATAGACACTTTTTAAATGCCGTCGTGACGAATATTCTTGATGTGGACTTTAAGAAAATTCGTGAGTTTACCGGTAACTATGACGAATGGTATATGGCAGCCAATTTGATTGCCAAACAGCAAGAGATGGATCGCGATAAAAAACTCAAGGAAAAAGAAGAACTCGAAGCTTTCGTGAGACGCTTTTCTGCCAATGCCTCTAAAGCGAAACAAGCGACTTCTCGTCAAAAAAGACTTGAAAAATTGGATATTGCCGATATTCAAACCTCTTCACGCCGAGACCCGAGTATTATGTTTAGAATGGGACGCGATATCGGCAATGAAGTCTTGGACGTTGAAGGGATTGAAAAAAGCTACGGAGATCAAAAAGTCCTTCATAACATCAGCTTTAAGGTGGAAAAGGGCGATAAAATCGCTCTCATCGGACATAATGGTGTTGGTAAAACAACTTTGTGTAACATCATCATGGAGCAATTGTCTAAAGATGCGGGAAGTGTGAAATGGGGTGCGACGATTATTCCTAGTTATTTCCCTCAAAATACAACCGACATGATTAACGGTGATCTTCAGTTGTTTGAATGGCTTCAACAGTTTGATGATAAAAAAGATTTGGATGAAATTCGAAAATGCCTTGGTCGTATGCTTTTTTCCGGAGAAGAACAGAAAAAGAGCGTCGGGCAGCTCAGCGGTGGTGAAAAACACCGTATCGGTCTTTCAAAAATGATGTTAGAAAAAGGCAATTTTTTGGTTTTAGATGAACCTAACAACCACTTAGACCTTGAAGCGATTATCGCTTTAGGTGAAGGGCTTTTTAAATTTGCGGGCAATGTTATCTGTGTTACGCACGATAGGGAGCTGATTGACGCTTTTGCCAATCGTATTATTGAATTACATCCCGATGGAAGTATGACAGATTTTAAAGGCGACTACGAAGCTTTTAGAGAAATGTATGGCAGATAATAAAATACTTTTTAGTCTAGGTTCCTCATTAGATAAAGATAAAGAATGGACGTTGGTTGAAGAAAAATCTTCAACCACTCCTATTGAAATCAAACTTCCCTCCAAACATTTTCTTGTACTTAAAATGGAAAAAAGACAAGGCAAACCGGTGAGTATTGTTGGTCCATTTTGGCTTTCAAAAGAGCATATGCAAAGCTTATGTTCTACCTTGAAGAAGAAGCTTGGAAGCGGTGGTACACTCAAAGAGGAGTGGATGGAGTTTCAAGGTGAATGCAGAGAAAAACTCAAAAAATTTTTAGAAGTCGAAGGATTTCGTTTTAAGGCTTAGAAATGACGCATATTTTAAATTCATTATTGCCTATTTGTCTTATCATCTTTACGGGATACTGTTTTAAACACGCTAAGTTCCCGTCTCCAGATTTCTGGCCTATGGCAGATAAATTTACCTACTATGTGCTCATGCCTTCTTTATTGGTCTATAAATTATCCATTGCAAAAATAGATTTATCCCATGCGGTCTCTTTAGTTGCCACCACAATGAGTACGATTTTTTTAGTTCTGTTGTTTTTAGTGCTTCTAAATTTCTTTTTACATTTTGAAAATCGCGCATTTACTTCTATTGTCCAAGGTGGAATACGGTTTAATACCTATGTTTTTCTCGCTTTTGTCGATACTGCTTACGGTGATAAAGGCCTCATCTTAGCCGCAATTGTCATTGCCTTTGTGATTCCTTTTTTAAATGTTTTATGTATCTCCATTTTTGCGATTTATACACGCAATGGTAAGTTTTCTATGCGTTCATTTTTAAAAACAATTGTTAAAAATCCATTGATTGGGGCATGTGTTATTGGGGGATGCATTAATGCAAGTGGTTTGCCTCTACCTCTTTTTGCACTAAAATCACTTTCTATTATCAGTAATGCCGCACTTCCGGTGGGCCTATTGTCTGTTGGTGTTGGATTGGAACTCAAGTATCTTAAACATGCCAAAAAAGAGCTTGTAGTCTCCACCGTGACCAAACTCTTAATTTTCCCATTCTTAATGTATGGTGTTGGAAAACTCTTTGGCTTAGAGGGAATTGATCTTAGTATCGCAGTCATCTTTGGTGCGATGCCTACAGCAGTGTCAGCATATATTTTAGCGAGAGAATTAGGGGGAGATGTCTCTTTGATGGCCTCTATTATCACGTTGCAAACATTGGCGTGTGTTGGAACGCTTTTTTTAATTATTCCTTTGTTATAGACTAAAATCCATTTTAAAACGCTCAATTTCGCCGCTTTCTCCTACCACAACCAAAATATCGCCTTGATCCAGTTTGTGGTTATGCCCTTCTGTAATAAAAATGAACTCTCTTTTGAGCTCTTTATCATGAAGTCCTAGAAGAAGCATATTGTATTCTTGTGTCGGGTAGCATTCGCTTAGGGTTAAGCCATTGAGTGGTGAGTGCGCGGTAATCATGATTTGTTCCATATTGACATCTTCTTCGCCAAAAATGGTTGTTTCTATGACTTGCATGACTTCAGGCTGTGTAATCAATTTGTATATTTTTTTACCCGTAATTTGATAGGGGTCTAAAATGGTACTTGCGCCAGCAATTTCTAATTTGTGAATAGCATCTTTTGTATGTGTCGTCGCCACGATATGCACTTTAGGGTCAAGCGCGCGAATGGAAAGCGTTAAAAAAACATTTTTGACATCTTCATCAAACAGGGCAAAAACAAATTTGACATCTTCGCTAATGCCAAGATCAATTAAAATATCATCATCACTGTAATCCGTGATTTGTAAATCAAAACCCAGCTTTTTTGCTTTGGATACGAGTGTTGGGTCATTGTCGATGATACTAAAGGAATAGCCTTGTGCTTGGAGTCTTGCACCTATTTCAAGTGATGCACGGCTAAAACCAAAGAGGATAATCTTCCCATCTCTCATCAGAAACTCCTCTTATCATTTTGTTTTCGTAGCGAGATAATATGATGTTTTCTTCCCATCAAAATGAGCGTGTCATTATTTTGCAGTAACAAATCACCCGAAGGGTTAAAATGGAGTTGTTTTGCATTGTTAGTTTCATTTTCTCGTAAAATCCCAAATAATAAAAGACGTTTTTCACGCAGTTTCAAAGATTCGACGGTGGTATTGACAAAGCATGAGTATTCATGGATGAGAATGGATTCAAATACAACGCCTGTATTTTCAGTCAGCATCTCATCTAACGCAGCATAAGAGATAGGTTGAGAAATATATTGAGCCCCCATTAAACCAATAGTTTCATCCGCACTAAAGGCATAATTGGCTCCTGCAAGAAGGTATTTCTTTTTATGAATTTGTTTAATAACTCGGGCAATGATAGTGACGTTTTTACTTAAACTTCGTGCCGTGAGTGTAATGAAAATATTCAGTTCATCACTGTTTGTTGCGCAAATAATGTGTGAAGCTCGTTTATCAACTCCCATAGCTCCTAAAATTTTACTTTTGGAAGCATCGGCGACAATGCCTATCATACCGCGTTGTTGCGCAAGTTTTATTTTTTCTGTATCGGTGTCGATAATGACTAAGTTTGTCCCATCCTCGTGCAACATTTTTGCAACAACTTCACCGACTCTTCCGTATCCGCAAATTACAATAAAGTGTTGCAACCGTTCTATGTCAGAGAAGAGGCGAACCTCTTTTAATTCGATGAGTTTGTTTTGAAATGAAGAGACGATGATAGACGTTAGAAATGCAATAATCGCTACACCAAAGATAATTAGTATCATTGAAACGACCATGCCCTCAGTCGTGATAGGGACAATATCGCCATATCCAACCGTTCCCATCGTCACAATCGCCCAGTACAGAGCATCAAACATCGTATTGATTTTAGGATTGAGATGGGTCTCAAAGATGTAAAAAGCAGAACTTCCTGCAAAAATAACAAAGCTTGCAAAGATAGCCAGCGTAAACAGTTCAAATCTCTTTTCTTGAATAATGGTCGTAAAGGTCTTCATACTTTTGGCATAGCGAAAGAGCTTAAAAATCCTAAAAAGTAAAAAAATACGTAAAAAGCGTAATGGCCTATAACTAGGAATAATGGCTAAAAGATCAATAATGGCAAGAGGCGATACCACGTATTCTATTTTTTTGAGGACCACTTTCCCTAATGTCTTCCAAAGGGAGAAGGGGAGATTGTTATTAATAGCATACTCATACGTATCGATTAAAATCGTGTGGCTATCTGAAGATATCCAAAAGCGCATCAAATATTCGATAATAAAGATCACCAATGAAATTTGAATGACAAGGTCCAAAAAAGGTGATTCATCAGGGTGTTTGACTTCGTAAAGTAGGGATAAAACACTAAAAACAACCAATAAAACCATAAAAATATCGCAATAAAATTTTAATTTAGAGTGCTGATATTCTAAGAGTGTTCGTACGAACTCTTTCAACCGGCGGTGGGCTGACCAACCGTCTATAAAATAAGCAAAACGAATCACCCACAATGTGATTTTATTCAAAATTTACCTTTTTAATTCTTTTTACATGTAATATTCTGTTTTAGGTAGGGTATCCTGCTTTTTGTAGCAATAATACAATTTCACCGACTTCAGGAAACCGTTCAACAGGTGTTCCGATTTTTTCTGTTTTTGAGAAAATTATCACATTATCGACTTCAACATCAAAGAAACCTCCCGTCTTGGGAATCAATGTAATGTTAGCCTCTTTATATGCATGTTGTATTTCATCTTTCACCCGGAAAGCTCGTGGCATATATCCTCATCGTGTGCAGTAATAGAGTGTAACGTTCATACCTATCCTTTGGTTAATGTTCTTCTTGAGAGTGTTCCGTTGCTTCAACAAAAACGGTAGCATGCGTACACGCATCGTAAAGCTGGTTCGTTGTAAAACACGGATAATGCCCTAACGCTTCAATGGTTTTTTGCGTATCACTTGCATGATTCATTTCAATGGCAATGTGCAATAATTCACCTAAAAAGCCTTCATGATGCAAAATGGCATTCTTAATCTCATCGTCAAGATGGATTTTTTCTAAAAATTCACTCATGGGGATGTTAAGATAGGCATCAATCAAAGAGAGGCTGCCTGTTAAAAAAGCTTTATTTGCCAACTCTTTTTGATTACATGCCAGAGTTAATTCTTCCATCGCTTTGGCGCGAAATTTTGCATTATTAAAGAGTTCATTACCAAAAGGATGAAGATGGGGCGCTCCGTAGAGAAATAACCCTAACCACGAGAGGAGCTTTTGAGGGCCTAAGAGAATCACCATTTGTTTAATAGAGGTAATTTTTTGCCTAAAATGGTAGGCTCCAGAATTGACATGGCGTAAAAGATTGTATACAAGATCAGGACACGTTGCAAATTTGTTTGAGATAAAGGTAGTATCGTTATTTTCTTGAATACAATTAATCAGCCTAATGGCATTTAAGGTACTAGGCTCTATCTTTCGACCACTTAAAATGACAGGTTTTTCAAAAAAGTATCCTTGGTACAAAACAAAGTTCAGTTTTAAGCAGGCTTCATGCTCTTCGTGGGTTTCAATTTTCTCAGCTAAAAGGGGGATATTATATTTTGTGAGTTTTGAAACGGCTTCGCCAATATGCTCCAGCCCTATCGCTTGAATATCCACTTTGATGATATCCACATAAGGAAAAAGAGGCTCATAATATTTTAACATGGTATCACTGCAATCGAAATCATCTAAAGAAAAACGATATCCTAATCGACGTAAATGCTTGATTCTTTCGTACAATGCGAGTGAAACTTGTGTATGCTCTAAAATCTCAAAACCAAAATATTCTTTGGGAAGCAGCAAAATGGCATCACTAAAAAGCATCGTCTCATCTACATTGATGAAGCCTAATTTATGCCCAATAATGGGAGCAAGTCCAATGTTATGAATGAGATTAACAATCACACGTGCGGTTGCTTTGGCATTATCTTGGAAGGTTGCTATATTATTCGTTTCACAAGAGCGATACAGGAGTTCATATCCGAAGCATACACCTTCTTTATCAAAAATAGGTTGTCTTCCGACATAGGTACTCACTGAACACTCCTTGCTTTTAAACAATTATATAACAAAAAATATAAAGCTAGTTCTTACTTTTTGGGGCATCTTCGAACTTAATATTCACCATGCCACAAAATTTCTTTCCTCTGTAAAATTGTACCATATAAGTACTTTCGTCCTTATCGATGGCATAATTTTTCATAATGTCTTTTTGCTCAATTTTAATGCCACTTTCATTAGTGACACCTGCTTTTGAATACCCGATAACGTTAACGCGGTACCCCGGAATGTCATCAATTTGAAAGCTATGGTGTGCAGAAATCAGTGAACCAATTTTAACTTTGTTTTTTTGTCCGTCAATCATCAGTCCGACTTCATTTAAAGAATTTTCAAATTCTATAAAATCAGGTTTGAGTTTAGAAACCACGCTGTTACCATTCATGATTTTGTAGATATCTTTTTCTTTAATAACAGCGACTAAAGGGTTGTTGCTTGTATAAGATAACTTGTCTTTATCCATTGGAAAAAACTTGATATACGGTTTGAGCGTTGCAAGATTTAGCATAATTTTTGTCGGTGGAATTTCAAGCATGCCATCGTCTTCAAGTAATTTTTTGATAACCGGTTGGGACAACTCAAATGGACGTGAAAATTTGATGTTCATAACACTCATAAATTTTTCAATCGTTTTGAGTTGGTAAAAGACTTTTTGAGAAAGGTCTGTAATATTTTTACTGGTTTCAATCGCAAAAGCAGGCTTATTGTTTGTAATTGAAAAATAGGTAAGGCTTTGTTGCATCGCCTTATCTTGCGTTTTAGTATTAGTGTTTTTGACATTAAATTCATGTACGTCTTCAATTAACCCGACATTGGTTTCTTGATTGACTTTTTTAGCAATTTCCGCGAGGTTGCCAAATTTTGCGCTGTGGATTTGCTGTTGGTCTATGATGGTTGCTTGTCCCCATGCTTTTGAGTTAAAATTTTTATCAATATTCTTTTCACGGTAAAACCCTTGTCCGTCATGGAGGTTTAACGTTAAATCAACTTTAGGATTTAAGATAAGCTTTTTGACTTCTGTGACAATATCGAAATCTTTATCTTTAGGCTCGATTTTTGCAAATTTACGGTTCATATCGCCATTGATGCCACGTTTATTTTGCACGATACTATCAAAATTTAAATTGGGAACAATCCAAACGCTTCCGCTTTCAATTTTATAATATTTAGAAAGAAGCATGGGCGCGAAATAACCACCGGGTTCGTCACCGTGTATTCCTCCAATAATGAGGAGCATACTTCCTTCTTTGCCACTCTCTTTTTTAATCAGTGAATAATGCAAGGTGTTGCTAAAAGCGTAGGTTGAAAAGAATAAACAGGATGCGAGAGCGAGTTTTTTTATCATAGGGTATCTTTGTCTTTTTTTAATTTTTTCCGAAAAGCTTATCAAATGCGAGATTAAATTTTCCCACTGACATCTGCTTGTGAGAGTTTGTCTTGTAAAATAGTAACAAATGTATCAAAGCTAGGTAAAACAAGTGTGGCGTCACGTTGTTTAATCCCCCACATTGATTCAGGAAAGTGTGAGTCATCTTCAAAGCGTGCCATCACATGAATGTGCAGATGCGGAACGTAGTTGCCAAACATTGCTATGTTTATCTTTTTCGGGTTGTAATATAAACGCATGGTTTGTTCTACGATTAGCATCGCTTTTAAAATAGCTTTTTGTGTTGTTTCATCGCAATCACTCAACTCTTTATAAGGCTTTTGCGTAAAAATCTTCACCCAGGGAATGATGGAAGTTTCACGTAAAATATAAAACGAGTCATTTTCATACAGTTTCTCAAGCATTACTCTTCCTTAAATCGTTGTTTATAGCTGCACTTTTGACAAAGAGGCTCAACTGCTTTATGGTGTTTAAACCCATCGATAATAGCTTGGGTGCGTTTTTGATGCAAAATATCGTGTAGGCTATTTACATGTAAATCACCTAATTCTATAACACCTTCTTTATCTAAGCAACACGGAACCACTTTTCCATTAGATAAGATACCAAAATGTGACTGAAGTCCAAGACAGGTACCATCGCTGTGGTGTGTTGAGTGTAAAGAAGGCCATTCAAAATAGGTGTCAAAATGCAACAGTATTTTTTCCGCAATTCTGATGGAACGCGTGTTTTGGCTTAAAAAAGTTTTTACATGTAAAGAGGTGTTAAATGCTTTTTCAAGATACGCAAAAAGCTTTTCATTAAATAATTTTTCACTGTGTTGCGCATCGAGATTCCATAAGCGTAGATTGATAAACATCGTTTTGTTGTGTTCTAATTTCGCCTTACATACTTTGATAATGGCATCCATATAGGCGTCAAATGAAAGTGATGTTTGGTTTTTATTGAAGCTATTAAGCGATATATTTAACTGCTTAATCGCAGGATGCAACAGTGTCTGCATCGAATGTTTACAGAGGTAATACCCGCTGGTTGTGAGCATGACTTTAAAATTTTTTTGATGCGTAATATCCAGATAGCTTTCGAGATTGGAAAGCGTAAGCGAGTCCCCGCCCATATGATACGCGATCTCTTTCGTGTAGGGCATCAGCTCTTGTAATACATGGGTGAAAAAGGGCAGAGACATTGTTTGTGTAGGTTGCTCTCGTGGTGGGCAAAAACTGCATTTCAGCCCACAGATATTCGTCAGCTCAACATAGACGCGGTAAAACTTACTCATGCGTAATTAAAATTCACTTTGCAGATCAGATTCCATCATCTCTGGTGTAAAGCATTTTACACAGTTACGACCACTCTCTTTTGCTTTGTATAAAGCGATGTCCGCGAATTTAATACATTTCCATAACGAATCAGCATCGTTTGGAAAAAACGAAACGCCGACACTCAGCGTTTTGTAAAAGGTAACACCGTTATTGGCGCGAATAGGCGTCTTTTCAAACAGAATACGGATTTTATTGGCAATTTGCTCAACCATCTGTGCATCGCATTGGTACAACAAGAGTAAAAATTCTTCGCCACCAAAGCGAAAAGCAATATCCGCTTCGCGAATATTTTCTTGCAAAATTTTAGCAACTGCTTGAATGGCTTTATCGCCAATATCATGCCCATGCGTATCATTGACCATTTTAAAAAAGTCGATGTCTAACATTAAAACACCATAAACAATGTTGTTGCGCTTGGCTTGGGAGAGCGCTTTTTCAATGTATTCATCCAAATATTTTCGGTTGTAAAGACCTGTGAGCGCATCGGTTGTAGAGGAAATTTTAAGAATTTGCATCAGGTTCTTATTGACCAACTCTGGGCGCGCGGCATCGATATAATTTTGAATTTTAGGCAAATAAGTTTTGATATGGTCTAGCTCTTCTTGTGTCGCCGCCCAAATACCAATGAGCAATTCAAAATTATCACTGATAGCGTAGGGGACACACACGTGATGCGCAAAAAAATCTTTGCACGATTCGCAAATGTGGTGAAATTGATCCGAATAGACCGACTGTTTTGTTCGCAAAGCACGGCATACGGGATTGACATTGGTCTTATGTGTGGAAGCGTTAAAAACAACCGTAGGCTGAATAAACTCTTTATTTGATTCTACCAGAATAAAATTACTCAATCCAAAATCTTTTTGTAAAATGGTGCCTATACGTTTGTAAATGTGTGCTTTATCTTCATCGAATTCGATAGTGCGCTTAAATTGGTAAATGTCTGAGAGCTCATGGACGACGTTTTTAGCATCGATGAGAAGGTCTGAATGATCCGTAGGCGCTAGTGCGAGAAATTTTCGGACACTGGTTTCAATTTCATTGAGGGTTCCTTCAAGCTTATTGAGTAAAGAGTTGATCCAGTAGGTTACATTTTTAGCTTCTTTATCATTGCCATTGAACTCAATACGATTGCTGTAATCACCATTTTTTGCTTGGTGCATCACAAAATTAATCGAATTAAACAATTCAAGTAGCGGCTTTGTAGAGCGATGTATGACGCCAAAAACTAAAAACATAATGGGAATAGAAAAGAGAAAAATCGCAAGTGATGTTAAAATCCCATTGGTGCGTAAGTCCGATATGTCAAAAACAATACTAATCGCTCCTAAGACTTCACCGTCTTTAGCTTGATGACATTGCATGCAGTTGGGCGAGCCGTGCTGGTTTGCAATATAAGGCGTGCTAATACGTAATTTCGCACTTTGAGATGTCTCTTCATTGACTCTATGTTCCACGCCTGTTTTGAGTGTTTGAGCATCAATGTCGTCTCGAACAGTTTCGTTATTTAGCCCTTTCCCAAACTGTTTAACAACGGATTCACTTCGAACAATCCACAGTGATTCAACACCCTTGGCCCGTGTAATTTTATCGAGAAAAAAGCCTCGTTGTTCCATTGTGCCGCTGAGCATATGTGCGGTCAAACCATCTTGCACCAGATCAGCGATGATCTTAGCTTTCTCTTCGGCATTTTTCATTCCTAGATGGCGTATGGAAAATGCAGAGACGATCATGAGTAGCATGAACGAGAGAAAGATGGTTCCAACAATAATCAACGAGAGTTTTTTTTGCATTGATTCCTCATTTTTGTGTGAAGTGATTATTCAACGGTGACACTTTTTGCTAAATTACGGGGCATATCTACATCGTTCCCCAAACGAATCGAAATTTCTAATGCTAAGAGTTGCGTGATGACCATCATCTCAAAAAATTCGCTCATCACATGCGTGTGTGCGGAAGTTTTGATAAAATCATCGGCTAAGTCAAATGCTTCAGGGCTAATGACTAACAACGTAGAATCCCTTGCGCCTAACTCTTCGACATTACTTTTCATTTTATCGTACAGAAGGTTTTTTGGCATTAAGGCAATGGTAAAGAGCTCACTATCGGCTAGTGCGATAGGGCCATGTTTCATTTCACCTGCTGGGTAGCCTTCGGCATGCAGATAGCTAATTTCTTTGAGTTTTAAAGCACCTTCTAATGCAAGCGGATAAAAGAGGTCTCGCCCGATAAAAAAGAAACCATGTCCATGCAAATAACGTTTGGAAAGGCGACGGATTTTTTCATGGGTAGATTCATTAACTTTTAAAATGAGCGGCAAATGCAACAGTGCGTCAATCTCTTGGTGCATGCTCTCTGAAGAGATGTGACCTCGCATATCTCCTAAATAAAGCGCTAAAAGCCATAATGTAACGACTTGTGTTGCAAACGCTTTGGTGCTCGCAACACCTTTTTCAATACCGGCACGCGTGAGTATGGTTACGTCTGCCGTGCGAACGATGGATGAATTATCGACATTACAAATCGCAAGGGTAGGCATGCCGCTTTTTTTTGCCATTTTTAACGCTTCTAACGTATCAGCGGTTTCACCACTCTGTGAAATCACAATAAACAGTGTGCGAGAATCCAATAAAGGCTCTTTGTAACGAAATTCACTGGCGATAACGACATCACAACGGATTTTTGACATGCGTTCAAACATATAGCTCGCGCTAAGGGCAGCATGGTAACTTGTACCGCACGCACAAATTTTGATGGCATCAATCGCGGTGAAGTCGAGTGCTGTTAGTTCATCCAACACCACGGCATTGTCTTTGATACGACCCATCAGTGTTTCCGTGACGACTTGAGATTGTTCATATATCTCTTTTTCCATAAAGTAACGGTAGCCATCTTTTTGTGCGGAGAGTTTATCGTGTGTGAGTGGTTTAAAATCCAAACGTCTTTCTTGATGCGCATGTTTCAAAATGATGTCTTTATTTTTTGCCCAACCGTACTCCCCATCTTCTAAATAGACGACTTCTTTCACCAAACCGATGAGGGGTGCATCCGATGAGCTAAAAAAGACTTCATTTTCTGCACTTTTGCCTAAAAGAAGCGGCACGGCATTTTTAGCAAAAAAGATAACATCGGGCTCTTTTTTGGTAATAAGCAAAATAGCATATGCCCCATGCAATGAAGCAATTGTCTCTTCAAATGCCCTAAAAGCGTCGCCCAGTTTTTTAACATTTTTTTCAAAAAGATGAACGGCAACTTCGGTATCTGTTTGGCTTAAAAATGTCACACCATCTTTGAGCAGTTCATCTTTAATCTCTTTGTAGTTTTCGATAATGCCATTGTGAATGATGTAGGAAAATTCTCCCCAGTGAGGATGTGCATTCGCTTCTGTGGGTTTACCGTGCGTTGCCCATCTGGTGTGACCGATACCAACACCAAACCCTTCTGAATGAAAATGCTCCACTTTTCGCGCTAAATTGCTGAGTTTCCCGGTTGCTTTAAAGGAGGAAATATCGCCATCTTTTAAGACGGCAATGCCAGCAGAATCATACCCACGATATTCAAGTTCTTTAAGACCGTTTATTAAAAAATTTCGTTTTTCATTTGTACCAATATAGCCAACAATACCACACATGTTTCACTGCCTTTCTTAGAGAAAAAAGTTTAAAATATTTTGCCCATTGTCGCATAAGCGGGCTGTCTTTTCAATTAAGAGCAGGTTCCTCGTTCTGTTCTTAATGGTCTGAATTTTCGCCATGGCAATGTCTATTCCATGCTCATCAAAGACACTCATCATGTAAGCCATTAACCCATGTTGGTTCTTCGTTTTGACATGCATCAATGCGTATGATTTTGAATGTTCAAAGTTGATATCAATTTCGCCTGGCAAAATCGTAGGTTTTTTCAAAGAGGCTTTTTTGCTCATATCAAAAGAGTTATCAATCAGTTCGCAAATTAGTTCAATATCACTCTCATCGACACGTTCATTAAAGTCAAGTTGGAAGTATTTTTTGTTATCAAAGAGTTGGTAAATATCCATTTGAACGAGGTCTAAATAAGAGAGTTTTCCTAGCAAGTACCCGATGTTAAAACTTTTACCTCGAATAACGGTGATACTCAGATGGTCTTCGTTACTGGTTTTATAGTGATATGAATTTTCAGGTGTCTCTTCTGCTTCCTTGACAATTTGGATGATAGCACTCGGTTTAAGCTTGAGGAAAAAGAAATTTGATGGAACCGAAAGCGCTTTTTTCTGTAAATTTTTAGGCAAGGCTAAAAATTCTGGAGTTTTTTTGAGGCTATTTTCTTTCCGTAAGCGTTTGGTCGTTTCATCAATCAGCTCTTCTTTATCGAACATCTCAATGCTATAGTTGTAAAATTCTTTGAGGAGTTTTCCAATAAAATTGGTATAGATATTGTCATTCACAGCGTTCATATCAGCGTACGTCAAAATATAAAGCATTTTTAAAATTTGAGGACTTTGCAGTTTTGAAATAAAGGCTAAAACCACTTTTTCGTTGTAGATATCTTCTCGGTTGGCGGTATTGCTCATTAGCGTATGGTTTTTAATCAGAATAATGGCTGTTTCTATCGCTTGTTCCGAAAAATCGAGCTTCATGGCATACGCTCTAAAAATTTTAGCACCGAGTTCACTGTGATCGCCTTTGCGCCCTTTACCGATATCGTGTAGAAATGCCACGAGTTTCATTAGCGCTTTGCCTTCAGGGCAGAGGTCATCAAAGAGCGATTTGATAAACGGGTCTTTGATGTTTTCAAGGTGATAGAGCGTGTGCAGTGAATGAATATCCACCGGCAGTTTATGGTACCCGTCAAATTGAGCCAAATTAAGAATATGTTTAAAAGGTTTAATAAGTTGTTGCAATAGGGATGCTTCATACAGCACACTGTAAAGTGCGTATAAATTGGGTTGAAATAAAAGCGCATAGAACTGCTTGTACGTTTTCTTGGAGTTATGCGGTGCAAAATGTGCTTGTTTGATGTAGTTCACATAACTGATGTCAAAGGACAATTCAGGTGCGTCAAATTGTTGCAGTTGCTCTAGCACAAGGTTTAACGTCGGTATAGGTTTTTTGAACGAGGCATAAACGGTGTCATCAGCGATGTACAACCCTTTTTCGATACGTCCTTTTTTTAAGGCACTGAGTCGTGATGGATCACTTAGTAAAGAAGCGGTTAGTTTGCGCGTAAAAATTTTACATGTAACATCAACCGTATGCATGCACGCAAAGGTACGAGATGATAATTGCATTTGTGCATTTTTGAGAATTTTGTTTTCAAAGCCCAGTTTTTGCGCTACGTCAGGAATAAATTCAAGATTGAGAACATCTTGTTTCTTTTTAGCGCTTAGATGCAAAGCAGAACGCACGCGGTATAAAAACTCTAAAGAACTTCGAAATTCTCGATACTCCTCTTCATCAATAATATTAGGCACTAGGTCTCGAATCCGAATACTTCCAAAAAGAATTTTGCAAATCCATGAGAGTGTATTGGCATCTCGAAGACCGCCAACACCTTCTTTGATGTTGGGCTCCATATTCATAGGATTTTTGGCACGGCGCTCTTCACTCGCATGAATGATTTGTTCGATAACCTCTTTCTTCTCCCAGCGTTGTATTTTTAAAAGTTCGCGTTCGGTTTCCATCCACAGCAGTTTTGAGCCGCAAAGAAAACGAGACTCAAGCATGGCAGTTTTAATCGTTAAGTCTTGATTACTTGCAGGAACCAGTTCCTCTAATTTATGCGTACGATGCCCCAACTTCATGCCTGCATCCCACGCAAGATAGAGCATGGATTGAATCATCGGTTCAATGTTGTAGCCAGGAATTGCTTTATACACCACCATCAAATCAATATCGGAGTAAACACACAGCTCTTCTCGTCCATAACTGCCCATGCTGACTAGTACAACGGGAATAGAATTGACAAACGGCATATAATTTCCAAAGTATTTACGCAACGTGTATTTGTAAATCAGCATAATAAATTGGTCAATTTTTTTGGTGTGCTTGACTAAAAAATCTTTTCCTTGATTTTCAATAAATATCTCATTAAGGGAACCAAGATAACTTTTGATGTGCTCTTTGATGAGTTTTGAGATTTCAAAATCATCGGCATTTTTATCAATAAGGTCTTCAATAATCTCTTCTATTTCCATCAGGATTTCCTAGTTTTATTCATGGTTAAGCTATAATACACCAAATGTGCTTTTGGTAAGCTAATGTAGTGATTAAGTTGTGACCAAAATGTTTTTAAATGATTTTACATGTAAAGGATTGTAATGATGCAAAAGCCGTATTTAAGAGCTTTCCCGGACGCGAATGGTTATTTTGGAAAATTTGGCGGAGCCTTTTTACCCCCAGAACTGATTGAACAGTTTAAAAAAATAGAACAGGCGTATTTGACGATTGGAAATTCACACAATTTTATTCAAGAACTGCGTGACATTCGTAAGCACTATCAAGGTCGCCCAACACCTGTGTATTACGCAAAACGTTTGAGCGAATATGTTGGAGGAGCGCGAATTTATTTGAAGCGTGAAGACCTCAATCATACGGGTGCGCACAAACTCAACCATTGTATGGGCGAAGCGTTGTTAGCCAAATATCTAGGCAAGAAAAAGCTGATTGCTGAAACAGGTGCAGGACAACACGGAGTGGCACTTGCGACTGCCGCGGCGTATTTTGGATTGGAGTGTGAAATTCATATGGGCGAAGTGGACATTGCCAAAGAGCATCCCAATGTGGTTCGTATGCGTGTGCTTGGCGCCAAGGTCGTTCCTGTAACTTTTGGGGCAAAAACGCTTAAAGAAGCCGTGGACTCAGCTTTTGTAGCCTATTTGAAAGACCCAGAAAACAGCATTTATTGCATTGGTTCTGTCGTCGGTCCTCATCCGTTTCCTATGATGGTTCGTGACTTTCAAAGTGTCGTTGGCATAGAAGCTAGAGAGCAGTTTTTAGAGATGACAGGCAATTTACCTGATAATTTGGTTGCGTGTGTGGGTGGTGGCAGTAATGCCATGGGACTTTTCTCCGCATTCATTGAAGACCCGTGTGAAATGTATGGTGTGGAACCCGGTGGTCGTGGGACAAAACTCGGTGAGCATGCCGCTAGTTTAACGTATGGTAGCGAAGGTATTTTGCATGGTTTTAACTCTATCATGCTCAAAAATGACGAAGGAGAACCCGCAGCGGTGTATTCGGTTGCGAGCGGGTTAGATTATCCATCAGTTGGTCCAGAACATGCCTATTTAAACGCTATTTCACGTACAAAAGTGGGCATTGCCAATGATGCTGAAACCATTCAAGCTTTTTATGACTTAAGCCATTATGAAGGTATTATCCCTGCGCTTGAAAGTGCACATGCCGTAGCTTTTGCCATGAAGTTAGCGAAAGAGAAACCGTATGAATCCATTTTAGTGAATCTGAGTGGTCGTGGGGATAAAGATATTGATTTTGTGGTCGAAAATTATAAGCCAGAAGATTACATGTAAAACAAGAGAAGGACGAGGGAGTTTAGCTCCCTCTTAATGAAATGGTATTTTTAATCCTTTTAACCTCTCTTTATAAAAAAAGTTGTTAAAATCCTCTCTTTAATTTCATTCTGCCAATAGCGTTGGCAAGCTTTAGCGCCGAGAGGCTAACGTAGCTAAAGGGCTTTGCTCTTTACAGATGAAGGGCTTTTGAAGCCACACATAGTAAACAATGAAAGTAACCCATGACTCTTATCGAAAAACTTGAAAACAATGAGCGCTTAAGCCTTGAAGATGGCATTGCGCTGTATGATTTAGACCTTTTTACATTGGGTAAATATGCCAATGCAAGAAGACGCGCGTTGCATGGTGATAAAGTTTTTTTCAATGTCAATCGCCATATTAATCCTACCAATATCTGCAAAGATATCTGCAAATTTTGTGCCTTTTCCGCCAACCGTAAAAACCCCAATCCTTATACCATGACGCATGATGAGATTTTAGCCATTTTGGAAAAATCGATGAAAAACGGCATTACGGAAGTGCATGTGGTTTCTGCGCATAATCCTGCGACAGGATTGGAATGGTATTTAGAGATTTTTTCAAAAATTAAACAACATTTTCCCTCTTTACATGTAAAAGCTTTGACCGCGGCTGAGATTAACTTTTTGGCAACAGAATATAAACTCAGTTTTGATGAGGTCATCGACAAAATGATTGAGCACGGCGTAGATTCACTGCCTGGGGGTGGCGCTGAAATTTTTGATGAGAAAGTGCGAGAATACATCTGTAAAGGAAAAGTAAGCTCAAAGCAGTGGCTTCATATCCATGAATTGTGGCACAAACGAGGTCGTGAATCCAATGCCACTATGCTCTTTGGACACGTGGAAAAACGTGAACACCGCATTGACCATATGCTCCGTCTTCGTGAGCTTCAAGATAAAACACACGGCTTTAACGCTTTTATTCCTCTTGTTTACCAACGCGACAATAACTATTTACATGTAGAAGATTTTTTAAGTTCAACCGAGATATTAAAAACCTTTGCGATTAGTCGTTTGATGCTCGATAATATCAATCATATTAAAGCATATTGGGCGACTTCGACCATCAACTTAGCGCTCGTTGCGATGGAGTACGGAGCTGATGATCTTGATGGTACGATTGAAGTTGAATCTATTCAATCTGCCGCAGGGGCTAAAAGTGCAAAGGGTTTAGGATTACAGGCTATTCTTGAACTGATTGAAACGAGCGGATTAAAAGCGGTAGAACGCGACAGCTTATACCATGAGCTCAAAGCATATTAATGTGGTTGAACCGCATAAAACACCAATAACAGTAGAAAACATGCACCTTTGAAGCATTGCTTAAAAAGGATTATAAAACATAAAGGATTACCCTTGGGATTTTTTAAACTTCAAGAACATGGTACGAATGTAAAAACGGAAATAACCGCTGGTTTTACAACCTTCTTGACCATGATGTATATCGTTCCTGTTAATGCCATCATTATGAGCAAAACAGGTATGCCAATGGAGGCGCTAATCACAGCAACGGCTTTGATTACCATTTTTTCAACCGTCCTTAACGGTCTTTGGGCCAATACGCCGATTGCAATGAGCGTTGGTATGGGACTTAATGCCTATTTTACCTTTGGGCTTGTTTTAGGTATGAAAGTGCCATGGCAAACGGCTTTGGGCGTTGTTTTTCTCTCAGGTCTTTTATTTGTGATTCTCTCTTTTACGCAATTTCGTGTGTGGATTATGAAAAGTGTGCCAACCGATTTACGCCGCGCAATTAGTGCGGGTATTGGTGCGTTTATTGCATTTATTGGCTTGAAAAGCATGGGTATGATTATTGCCAATCCTGCTGTTTTAGTGGGTGTGGGTAATTTTAAAAGTCCGAATGTGCTTTTAGGCGTTTTAGGTCTTGTATTGGTTTTTGCTTTTTTCTCATGGAAAATTAAAGGTGCATTTATTTTAGCCGTTTTAGTGACTTCCATCGTTGCATGGGTTTCAGGAATGGCTCCTTATCCAACAGAATTTTTCTCAATGCCATCTTCCATTAGTCCCATTTTCTTGGAACTTGATATTAAATCTGCCGCAACTTTGGCTCTTTTCCCTGTGGTCATTACTTTTTTGATTACCGATTTATTTGATTCTATCGGAACGCTTGCGGGAGTAGGGTATCGTGCGGGATTGTTTAAAGACGATGGCAAAGAGCTTCAAAAAACACTCGAAGTAGATGCGTTAGCAACGGCAGCAGGTGCCCTTGTTGGTGTCTCAACTACGACGAGCTTTGTTGAAAGTGCTAGCGGTGTTGAAGAAGGAGGACGTACAGGTTTAACGGCTGTTGCGACGGGATTGTTCTTTGTCTTAACTTTGTTTATGATGCCTTTATTTAAAGCTATCCCTGAAAATGCTATTTATCCTGTTTTAGTAATGGTTGGTGTTTTGATGTTTAGTGAGCTTTCACATGTTAATTTTAAAGATACTGCCATTGCTGTTTCAACCTTCTTGATTGTTATTATGATGCCATTAACATTTTCAATTACCAACGGTTTGGCATTTGGTCTTATCTCTTACTTAATTGTGAAAGTGATTAAAAAAGAGTACCATGATATTAACATCGGTATAGCGTTTCTGACATTTGTCAGTTTAATTGTGTTCATCGTTCAATAAAAGGAAATATAGGTGCGATATTATAGTTATGAAGAATTTAAAGTTGATGTCAATACATTAGCCAAAGAGATGAAAGTTTATAATCCCGATGTCATTTTAGCCGTGGCACGTGGCGGTATGACATTAGGACATTTTTTAGCGGAAGCTTTGGAAATGCGCTCATTGTATGCAATCAATTCGATTCATTACGAAGAGACTAGGAAACTTGATACCATCCAAATTTTTAACATTCCCGATTTAAGTCGTGCAAAACGCGTTGTCATTGTGGATGATATTATCGATAGCGGTGAAACCATGATTGAAATAGAGCGTGTTTTGGGTAAACAATTCCCTGAGGTCGAGTTTAAAATAGCTTCCATATTTTACAAAGATAAAGCACTCCTTAGACCGGACTTTGCAGCTCGCGAAGCAACCGAATGGATTGAGTTTTTCTGGGATTTTCAAATTGACAAATACAAATAAAAAGGGGAGTGTAAGCTCCCTTTTTTCCTTTCTCTCTCGTTATCAACTTCTTATTATCTACACGTGCACGATTTTAACGCTGTGTACGCTGTATGCCGTTCAGCCCATTCAACCGCTTTTTGAAAAAGAGTTTAGCCTAAGCCGTTTTGAGGCCGTTATTTTTACAACGGTTATTATGCTTCCTTTGGGATTTGCACCAATTTTGTACGGTTATATTTTAGAGACATTATCGTCTAAACACTTTTTGAGAAATGCCGTTTTACTTTTAGGCGTGTTAGAGGTGTGTTTTGCGTGGAGTGATACCTACCCGATTCTTTTAGGAATTCGCGCGTTTCAAGGCCTTTTAATTCCTGCTGTTTTAACCTCTTTGATGAGTTATATTAGTTTTATTACGCCCAAAGAGAGAGTGCAACAAGCCATAGGTTATTATATTGGCGCGACGATTTTGGGTGGCTTTGTAGGAAGATTGCTCTCTGGCATTTTGAGCGACCTGTTTGGCTGGAGACTTTTTTTTATTCTACTTGGCGTTGCTTTAATCTTGATGTACGGTTGTTTGCATTACGTCAGTGAAGAGGTGAAAGTTGATTTTGTTAAACCACGTTTTTCACAGATTATGGATGTTTTGAAAAATAAAAGCTTTTTCAATATCTATGCAATGATGTTCTTCATCTTCTTCGTGTTTCAAGCGGTTCTTAATTTCTTGCCTTTTCAACTGAAAAACCTCAGTTCAAGTATGGGCTATGGTAAAGTCGGTATGATGTATGCGGGCTATATTATTGGGTTTATTGTCTCCATTCGTATTTTATGGTTGATTCGCTTTTTTGGAAACGAAACGAAAACCATTGCTATTGGTATTATCACTTACGTAATTGGGCTTCAAATTTTTCATATTAACAACTATATCGTGATGTTTGGCGGTATGTTTATCTTTTGCGCAGGTTTTTTTATTGTTCATTCGGTAGCATCAGGTTTGATTAGTAAACTTGCCCATGAAAAAAGAGCTATTTCCAATGGTTTGTATCTTTCGTTTTATTATGCAGGCGGAACCATAGGAACGTTTGCACCGGGTGTTTTTTACGAATACCTCGGTTGGCATGTTTTTATTGGACTTCTAGCTTTGGTGGCTCTCGCGACATTTTTTTTCGTATTTCAACTCAAACAAGGACTTGCACGTTAGTTTTACATGTAAAGCGCTAGCTGCCTTTTTTAGGGTCGTCATGGAATTGTGCCATGATGGTTTTGATTTCATCGATACACGCTAGAAATGAATCGACCAACTCTGGGTCAAAGTGTTGTCCTTTTTGTTCAACCAAATATTCTACCGCTCGCTCAAAACTCCATGCCTCTTTATAGGGGCGTTTTGAAGTCAGCGCATCAAAAACATCGGCTATGGCCACAATACGCCCGACAAGAGGAATATCATACCCTTTGATGCCATACGGATACCCTTTACCATCAAACCGTTCATGGTGGGTGAGTGCTACGATACGTGCTGTTTGCAGTAAAGAAGATTGGTGATTGCCGATGATGTTAGCTCCTTGTAATGGATGCTTTTTGACAATCTCCCACTCTTCTGGCGTTAATGATCCTTCTTTTTTAAGGATATGATCGGGTGTACCAATTTTGCCGATGTCATGCATCGGAGCTGAGAGAAAAATAAGTTCTGTTCTTACGTTGTCAAGACCGATTTTTTCAGCAATCATTTTGGCATAAGCACTCATACGCAAAATATGTGTTCCTGTTTCATTGTCTTTAAATTCTGCGGCACGCCCTAATTGACGGATGACTTCCATCCGTGTTAGAACAATCTCTTCCGTTCGTTCTTCCAATTTTTGTTCAAGATTGCGTTGGTATTGTAGGAGAGATATTTGGGTATTGACTCTAGCTAATACGATAGAAGCATTCACAGGTTTTGTAATATAATCAACTGCTCCTAAACCAAGTCCTTCCGCCTCATCGGTACAATCAGTGAGTGCCGTCACAAAAATGATAGGGATATTGCGCGTAAGAGGATCGCTTTTGAGTTTTTTGCAGACATCATATCCATTCAATTCGGGCATCATAATATCGAGTAAAATCAAATCTGGAATATCACCGCTTGCGATAAGATTAAGAGCTTTAATACCATTATTAGCAACTTTGACTTTATAGAATGGTTTTAAAATTTCACTTAAAACCATTAAGTTTTCAGGCGTATCATCCACGAGTAAAATCGTTTCCATTTTATATTCCGACATACGTTACCCTTTTGCTATAGTGTTTGCATGTAATGTTTCAAGAAGAGGCTCAATTAATGAAATGGCGTTTTCAAATTCAAATGACCTAATCTGTTCACAGGCTTCTAAAAGACGGATATCTTTACAGTGTTCTAACATCGCAGCATCATCCAATGCCGTTGCATCTGCACTACGCAATTTTTCGATTAATGCTAAAAGCGTTTGTTCATCAATACTATGCAAAGGTTGTTCATTGATGTCAGTGTCTTGTTGGCTTAATGTCTGAATTATAGCACTCAATGAACGTATTTTGGTATCAATAACTTTCAAAAGTGATGAATCTTCAGAAATAGGGTGCTCTGAAAGTTCTGCTTGTTGTGCTAATGTGGCTAGATCATCTATCCCTAATGTTGCTACAATACCTTTGAGAGTATGGCATAAACGTTTGGCTCCCTCGAAATCGTTGGCACGAACACACGCTTGGTAATTTTGAATAAAATAAATTTGTTCTTTGGCAAATGTTTTTAACAGTTGGCGATACAATGTAACGTTACCACCGAGTCGCTCAATCGCATGGATGCTATCAATGCCTTCGAGGGTAAAAGAGGCTTGGGGTGCTGGCTTAGATGCAATGGGAGCGGTTTTTTTACAAAAATAGGCAATTTCAGCCAGTAATTTTTTTGAGTCGATGGGTTTTGAAATATACCCATCCATCCCCGAAGCATAACACTTTTCTTGGTCTCCCTTCATCGCGTTTGCCGTCATAGCGACAATGGGGATTTCAAGATGCAACTCAGTACGAATTTTGTGGGTAGTCTCAAATCCATCTAAAACAGGCATTTGGCAATCCATCAAAATCATATCGGGAATCTCGTTTTTTAGAAGCCAATCAATTGCTTCTTGCCCGTTGGACGCTATATGAACAAGGATACCTTCTTCTGCTAGCATATCGTGTGCTACTTCTTGATTACTAGGGTTATCCTCCACGACTAAGATATACAATCCTGCTAAAGACAATGGCAAAATGGTTTTTTCAAAGACTTCTTGTACGGGTTCTACAAGGCGCTTATGCCCGTACATTGAAATAAGGGTGTCAAACAGGGTTGAAGAGGTGACGGGTTTGACAAGAATGGCATAAGGTTGTTGTTCGCCTAGTTTCTCAATAAGTTCTTCTTTATCGTAAGCGGTTACCATCATAATGGAAGCAATTTGATGCTCATATTGTTTTTCAATGAGGTTGAAAAGCGCAATGCCATCCATTCCTTTCATTTTCCAATCAATAATTGCAACATCGGCTTCAAACCCTTCATTGAGCAGTGTTATGGCTTCATGAGCATCTTTACATGTAACGCATCCCACGCCAAAGTTATAAAAAATTTCGGCAAAAATTTCAAGGGCCGTTTCGTTATCATCAACGACAAGAACTTTAAGTGCTTTTGTCATAAGCGTTTGAGATGGTACACTAAAAGAGGTATCGATGCGCAATGGTATTTCAAACCAAAACGTACTGCCTTCATTAAAAACACTTTCACAACGAATTTCACCGCCCATCATCATCACAAGCCCTTGTGCGATAGAAAGGCCAAGCCCTGTACCTCCGTAGTTGCGCGTTGTAGACATGTCTGCCTGGGAAAAAGCGTTAAATAACACATTCATCTGTTCAGGAGTAATACCAATACCCGTATCTTTGACTTCAAAGCGAATGACTTGTGTCCCTTCTTGCTCAGGGGATGCTTTTAAGCGGATAATAATCTCACCTTCATTCGTAAACTTAATGGCGTTCGAGACAAGATTTAACAGGATTTGTTTGAGCCGGAGTGGGTCGCCTTTATAGTGATACGCAGGAGCATTCCCATTATCAATCAGTAATTCCAATCCCTTTTGTTGCGCGCGAATACTCGTAAGGTCCGTGACAGAGACAATTAACTCTTCGAGTTGAAAGGGAATGGACTCAAGTTGAATTTTATTGGCTTCAATTTTAGAAAAATCCAAAATATCGTTAATAATATCCAGAAGATGATGCGATGCCTCTGCAACTTTTTTTAAATAGTGGCGCTCTTTTTCAGGTAAATCTTTGCGTAGAATAAGCTCTGTCATACCAATAATCGTGTTCATCGGTGTGCGTATCTCATGGCTCATATTGGCTAAGAATTGACTTTTGGCTTGATGGGCATGTGCCGTTTTCGCCATGGCTATTTTTAACTCTTCAGCCGCTTTTTGCAAACGTTGGTTGGTAAGGGTCACTTCTTCTTCTGCTAATTTTCGTTTTTTGATTTCACGTTTCAGGATTAAAAGCCATAAAATAAAGCCAACACAGATAAGCAGTGCAATTAAAAGTACTTTTAATAGAAGGGAATAATCTGTTTTAGCTTGAATATCAACTTTAATATAACGCTTATAAAGCTGGTCTAACTCCTCATGGCTGATAGCATCAATGCCTTGATTAATGATTGGAAGTAAATCGCCATTTTTCATTGCAATGACTAAAGCAAGTTCATCTTTTAGAATTCCGACAATTTTTATTTTTGTCAGTCCGCTGTTTTGTAAAGCATACCCTACAATAGGTGACATCTCTAAAAAAAGATCGGCTTTTTTATGTTCAACAGCCATTAAGCCTTCTTCTGTTGTTTGAACAAAATAGGTCTTAATCGTAGGATAATGCTTTTGAAGGTAATGAAAAGCAGAAGAATCTTCACCCACCGCTACGACCAACTTTTGTTGTTGAACTTGCTCTAGATTGGTGATAAAGTGTTCTGTTTTAAGTCCTGCTAAAACCAATTTAAATTTAAATAGAGGTTTACTGACGATTTCCCGTGGCGCAACATCAATCGCAATAAGTCCCGGCAAAATATCTAGTATTCCCGTGTCATAATGATTAAGAACAGAACTCCAGTTGTTATCATAGGCATAAGCAAAACGAAGAGACGTTTTTGATTCTAACAGATGCAAATAATCGGCAATCATGCCGCTAATACGATGATTATTGACAAATACCAAAGGTTCCCACGATGTTTGGCTGTAAATCAAAGGTCTTTGAAGAGGATATTTTTCCGTAGGTTCAGGGGCTGCATTCGCTAAAAATGGAAAAGAAAGTATCATGAGAATGCCGCACAGAATTGTCCATTGTTTCATTGATAATACCTTATCGTTGCAATAAGACTAGTATAACGCGATGTTGTTTAATATTTTTTGAATGAATTTCATACACAATAAATGCTTTTTTTTATTCCTTAAAGTGAGAAATAAAATGTTCATTAGACTATTAAAAGCGTGTAAATGTTTCAAAACGTATCAATAAATTTTATGCACTTTATACACAATATGTTATAAAAGCAAAAAATGTCTTTTATCTTGATTTGAAAAAGTTTATCGTGCTAGTATGTGTAAAATTTTAACAAAAGGAAGTCAGAATGAATAAAATGTTACAAATTGTAACTAGCATAGCTGCTCTTGTTGCACTTAGTGGTGCTGCACAAGCCTTTGAACCAAGTAAACCAGTCTGTTTGGCACCTGCAAAACCGGGTGGTGGGTTTGACCTTACGTGTCGTTTGCTCTCAAATTCGTTAGGTGCTTCTAAAATTATTAGTAAACCGATGATCGTCAATTTTATGCCCGGTGGTGTAGGTGCGGTTGCGTATAACCATGTGATTGGTCAGCGTCCAAATGACCCAGAAATGGTTGTTGCCGTCAGTGCAGGGTCTGCTTTAAATATTGCTCAAGGAAAATTTGGTCAATTTGATGAAAATGCTGTGAGATGGTTAGCCGCTTTGGGAACTGATTATGGTGCGGTTATCGTGAAAGCAGATGCCAAATGGAATACGCTTGCTGAACTCGTCGCTGATTTAAAAGCAAATCCAAAAGGTTTTGCACTGGGTTCTGGTGGTTCTATCGGTTCTCAAGACTGGATGAAAGCAGCACTCATTGCTAAACTTGCCGGTATTAATCCAAAAGACATGAAATACGTTGCGTTTGAAGGCGGTGGAGAGGCTTTAACAGCACTCCTTGGAAATCATATTCAAATTTATCCTGGTGATATCGCAGAATTTTCAGGTCAAATGAGTTCTGGAAAGTATAAAGTACTTGCTGTCCTCTCTGAGGATAGACTCCCTGGCGTCATGCACAACATCCCAACGGCAAAAGAGCAAGGCTTTGATGTCACATGGCATATTTGGAGAGGGTATTATCTTGGACCAAAAGTCACCGATGAAGAGTACAACTATTGGGTAGAAACACTTCAAAAATTGGTGAAAACGGAAGAGTTCGCAAAAGAGAGAGAAGTAAGAGGGCTTTATCCATTTACGAAAATTGGCAAAGAATATGACACATTTGTCAAATCTGAAGTTCAAAAATATAGAGAATTAGCACGTGAAGCAGGACTTATCAAATGATCGACAGAGCCTTTGGAGTTTTTTTACTCCTGCTAGGTCTTTTTATACTGTATGGGGGACTTTCATTGGAAGTCCCTTTTTCATATGATCCTCTAGGACCTAAAACATTTCCTGTGCTTATCGGTGGAGCATTAGCTTTACTTTCCGTCGTTGTGATTGTCAAACCAAAACAAGCACGTTTCCCAGGATCAAATACAAATCTAAAAACATTACTGATTGTTTTATTACTCATTATGTATGAAATGACATTTAATTTTCTTGGCTTTTTATTGGCAACGTCATTGCTTGTATTTTTTCTTTCCAAGATTTTTAAAGGCACAACGTTGCAAGCATTTGGTTCTGGCGTAGGTGTTAGTTTAGTTGTCTATATGCTCTTTCATTACCTTCTTGAAGTACCCCTTCCCGCAGGTACCCTTTTCGCTAAGATATTAGGAGCCTAGCCATGATGGACGTTTTTACATCATTAGCCCATGGTTTTGCAGTAGCTGCAACACCAACACACCTCTTTTTAGTTTTTTTAGGAAGCCTTTTAGGAACATTGTTTGGTGCCCTTCCAGGACTTGGACCAATCAATGGTGTCGCTATTTTATTGCCTATTTGTTATACCTTGGGTTTTCCAGTTGAGTCTTCTTTGATTATGCTTGCGGGTATCTATTATGGAGCCGAGTTTGGAGGGCGCATCTCCAGTATTTTACTCAATGTGCCAGGCGACGCAGGAGCTGTATTTACAACATTAGATGGTTATCCGATGGCTCAAAAAGGACTTGCAGGTCCTGCTCTTGCGCTCTCAGGCGTTGCCTCTTTTGTTGGTGGGACTATTTCTATTATCGGTTTAACTTTCTTTGCACCGTTATTAGCAAGTATTGCGATTTATTTTGGACCTGCTGAATATTTTGTATTGATGATTTTTGCTTTTGCAACGATTTCAGCACTCATGGGGTCTGATCCTATCAAAAGTATGATTGGTGTTTTAATTGGTCTTGCAGTTGGTATTGTAGGGGTTGATTCGACAACAGGTGTTATGCGTTTTACCTTTGGCGAAGCAGAATTGTACGATGGTTTTGAGTTTTTAACCGTTATCGTTGGATTCTTTGCGGTGAGTGAAATTATGCTGATGTTAGAACATCACAGCAGTGATGATTTTGAAATGCCAAAAATAACTCGTGTTTATGTGACACTTAAAGAGTTGCTCGAATGCAAATGGACGATGGTTCGCTCATCTATTATTGGGTTTATCGTCGGTGTTTTGCCTGGAACAGGTGCTTCTATCGCGAGTGCAGTTTCGTATACGATTGCACAAAAAATATCTGATAAAGAAGGCACGTTTGGAACAGGTGATATAAGAGGTCTTGCCGCTCCAGAATCGGCTAATAACGCATGTGCCGGTGGGGCATTGGTTCCAATGCTCACTCTTGGTGTGCCAGGCAGCGGAACAACAGCCGTTTTATTGGGTGCGTTGATGCTTTATAATATTAATCCAGGTCCTATGCTTTTTGTGGAACAACCAACATTGGTTTGGGGATTAATTGCTTCAATGTATATTGGTAATGTGATGTTACTCATTATCAACTTTCCATTGGTGAGAGTTTTCACAAAAATCTTACAAGTGCCGTATTGGCTTTTAGTGCCTTCGGTTATTGTCCTGGCTTTTGTCGGCGTTTACTCGGTTAATACCAGCACTTTTGCTTTATTGCTGACCATTATCTTGGGTGTACTAGGCTATTTCTTACGTAAGCTTAATTATCCAATGGCGCCTGTTATTTTGGGTTTTGTTCTTGGAAAAATTATGGAAGACAATCTAAGACGTGCATTTGCCATGAGTGGTGGTGAAGTGAATATTCTTTTTCAAGGCACTATTAATTGGATTCTTTGGGGAATGACACTGCTTATTTTATTGATTCCTATTCTTGCAAAAGGGATATCTAAAAAATTTGCGCTTGGCAAAAAATAGTTATGAATAGGAGGTTGTTCTGAGCTTGTATTTACGCTCAGGACGACCTACTGAACCGTATAGAGAATCAACATCTACTTTGGTTGCTGAAACTAAATATTCTAGATAACGACGAGCCGTTGTACGGTTAAGTCCCAACTTGTCTGCAATTTCACTTGCGGAATAAAAAGTATCGCTCTGATGTAAAACACTTAAGATTTTTTCAAGCGTAATAGAATCGACGCCTTTAGGGAGAGTGACTTGTAGTGTTTTGGTGGGTTGCATTTTTTTATCGAAGAGCTCATCCACCGCATTTTGTGAGAGTTCGGCTTTTGTAAAGAGTTTTTCTTTATACGTCACAAATTTTTCCAAAGAAGCGCAAAAGCGATAAAACATAATGGGTTTAATCAGATAATCAAAAACACCATAACGAAGGGATTTTTCTAAAGAAGCCATCTCTTTTGCCGCTGTAATTAAAATGACATCACTGCTGATAGAATGACTACGCATCCATTCTAGAAAATCGATACCATTGCCATCGGGAAAATAGACATCTAAAAGGATTAAATCAGGATTCATTAATGCGACATACTCTTTAAGTTCGCTAATGGTATTGGCAATGGATATGACTTCAAATCCAGCGACTTTTTCGACCATGTTTTGGTGCAAAAGTGCAATTCTCGGATCATCTTCAGCAATTAAAACTTTAAGCATGCTGCCCACCTTTTGGAATATGAATCGTGATAATAGTACCATAATTTCCTTTGTCTAAAGAGACAAAACCACCAAGCCATTCTAATGTGCTTTTGACAAAAAAGAGTCCGTAACCACTGTGTAATTCGCCTTTGGTGGTAAACCCTTTTTCAAAAATATGTTCTAACAAAGGTGCTTCGATTCCTCCGCCACTGTCTTCAATTTCAAAAATAAGGTCATTGCCTATATCGGTTGCAAAAACCGATACTTCTTTGCGTTCACTGTTTTCAGCCGCATCAATCGCATTGTTAATGATATTGCCTAAGATGGTAAGTAAATGTTTTGAAACTGCTGGCTCAATGGTGGCTTGAATGGAGCTGTTCTCATCCAGTTTGAGGGTCACGCCTTTATCAAAAGCAAAATAGTATTTACCTATAAAAATAGAGGCGACGACAGGGTCGTGGATGAAATGCTGAAAATGTTCAATCGTCTGTTCATCCGGTAGATGATTTTGGCTAATCAGCTCAATGGCTTTTTCATATTCGCCAATTTGGATGTAGCCAGAGATCAGATGCAAAAGGTTTGAGAACTCATGCTTTTTCTCGCGTAAGCGTTCTGAATACTGTTTTACGCGTGTCAATTCCCATACAAGCGCATCAATTTCCTCTTTTTTACGACAGCTTGCTACCATGCCGATGGTGCGTTCATCGTGAATAATAGGAGAGAGATTGCAAATGTATTCAATGCCGTCAATCTCGATGTTGGCATCTTTCATCTCTTTACATGTAAAAAGGGCATTTTGTAAAGAGAGCGGTGTTTTTGCGTTTTCATCCAAATGAAAATAGAGTTTTGCTACCTCATTGCTGAGTGTAATCTCTCCATGAATATTGGTTGCAATAATTGCTTCTTTGACTGCATTTAAAATCGCCTCTTTTTCAAGATAGAGGCGGCTGATTTCTGTTGGTTCATATCCCAAAAGCGTTTTTTTAATGCGTGAAGCAATGGCAAATGCCAAAAAGAGCGTGATGAGAATAGCAAGATAGAAGTAGGTTAAAAATTCTTGATGGCGTTGCGCGATAATTTTTTTAACATTTTCCTCCAAATATCCCACCGAAACAATACCTACAATAGCACCTTTTTCATTAATGACAGGGGATTTGCCTCGTATGGAAGGACCTAGAGTTCCTGTGGCTTTAGAGACATAATAGGCACCATTGTTTAACGCTTGGTCATTGTCTTCTCCCATCATATGCTTTCCAATCAATTCTCGTGTTGGGTGGGTAAGCCGTATGGCATTATTATCACCAATAACGATAAATCTGGCATCAATTTGAGTTTCAATGTGTGAAATGATATTGGGTAGTAGATGATGAGGGTCTTTTTGTTCGACCAGTCTAATCACTTCTGGCATCAAAGAGATTGTCTTTGAAATAGCCAAAGCGCGCTGTCCGATTTGGTCTTCAACAATACTTTGAAGAATATTTCCCAGAAAAATAATAGACGTAAGTAATGTTCCCAAAACGAGCAAAATAGAAAAAACGACTAACTTCTGAAGCAGTCCGCTACCTAAAGAGAGAAAAAAACGTTTTATTTGCATTCATTAACCTTAAAATCATCTCTGTATTAAACGTAAAAAAGCCTGGTTTAATGTTGCCAAACTTTATGCACAAAATAACCAAAAATAGCCAATTCTGAGCCATTTTATCTTATCTATTCTTAATGAAAAAAAGGATACTATTTTTATCACTTATTAAACCATTTGAATGGATTTTTCAATGCAATGGCTTAAAGGCTTTTTACCAGTATTGACAGCACTGTTAATCGGGTTGATAGGAGCCATACTTTTTTCATACATCAATACACCATTGCCTTGGCTTTTAGGTGCTATTTGTGCAATTGCGCTTGCAAGTAGGTTTCCATCTCTTACGATTCGTGCACCCAAAATGTTTTCTTCGCCTGCTCGCGCCGTGCTTGGTATTACCGTTGGAAGTGCTTTCAATCCGACTATTTTACACTATTTAGGTGATTTTATCTCTAGTATTGTGTTGATTTTACCGTTTGTGATTCTCGTGACATTTTGTGGTGTGCTGTATTACTCAAAATGGTTGAAGTTTGATAAAATGACAGCGTATTTTAGTGCAATGCCCGGGGGACTTTTAGAAATGATTACCCTAGCAGAAGCTATGGGTGCGAATGTGTATCGTGTGACACTCACTCAATCGGCACGACTTTTGTTTATCGTATTCACCCTCCCTTTCGTGATTCAATACCTCTCCCATGTCTCTTTGAGTGGCAATCGCAGCATCACTCAATCTTTTTTAAACAGTAACCCTCACGATATGGTGATTATCACCATTTGTGCATTAATCGGATGGTGGGGAGCTTTAAAGCTTAAAATCCCTGGTGGAACCATGATAGGTCCCATGTTTTTAGGTGCGATTATTTATGGTTCAGGCTGGGTCAGCTCTCGTCCACCCAATGAAGTAATTCGTTTGATTCAACTTATTTTAGGAACAACCGTTGGTTTTGTCTTTGTTGGAGTGAGTTTTAAAGAAATCACGAAAGTTCTTTTCCAAACATTGGGATATTTTATTGTTTTAGCATTGATTGCAACTTTGTTTGTGATTTTTGTCAGTTATATGACGGAATTTCCTCTCTTATCCATTGTGCTAGCGTTTTCGCCAGGTGGTCAATCTGAAATGAACCTCATTGCTATTATTGTCGGAGCAAATCTGCCGTATGTGGCGTTACATCATATTGTCAGACTTTTGTTGGTCATGAGCGTTGCTCCTGTGTTTGTAAAATACGTACGTAAAAAAGAGCAACCATGAGTTTTGTTTTCTCTGAAATTCCAAGTACAAGTATGGTGAGAAAACAGAAGATTAGAGATTTTTTAGAGAGTGTTGATTTGGAGATGTCTGAGGACATTGAGATTTTTGTTGTGGCAAAAGAGGATGACCGTATTGTAGCGTGTGGAGGTTTGAGCGGGATAGTGCTTAAAAATATTGCTTTAGATGAAAGTATACGTGGAGAAGGTTTGGCACTCAGTTTGATGAGCGAACTTTTAAACGTAGCATTTCGTGAAGGCAGACATAACCTGTTCTTATTTACAAAACCTATCTATCAGGAGGTGTTTGAGTCGTGTGGATTTAAGTATATCGAGCAAGCCCATCAGCAAGTTATTTTGATGGAAAATAGTTATAATATTGACCTGTACAAGAAAAGACTTCGTAAATATAAACATACGGCAGACGTCGTTGGCAGTTTGGTCATGAATTGCAACCCTTTTACATTAGGACATCGTTACTTGGTGGAACAAGCGTGTTTACAGTCAGATTGGGTGCATCTGTTTGTGGTGAAAGAGGATGCCTCTTTTTTTAAATTTGAAGACCGTTATCGCCTAATTCAAGAAGGCTTAGCGGATATAAAAAACCTCACGATACATGAGGGTTCAGACTATATTATTTCGAAAGCGACGTTTCCGACCTATTTTATCAAGGACAAACGTCAGATTGATTCATTGTATACGGAACTTGATTTGAATATCTTTCGAAATCATTTAGCGCCACAACTGGGTATTACACACCGTTTTGTGGGCATGGAGCCTTTATGTGTCGTGACGAACGAGTACAATTTACAAATGAAAAAACTCCTTGCGCGCCCTAGCGAATTTCCGCCCATTACGGTGGTTGAGCTTGAGCGCATTGAGTATAACGGCGAGCCGATTTCGGCTTCAAGGGTCAGAAAACTGATGCAAGAAGGGCGTTTGGATGAGATAGCACATCTTGTGCCACCCACCACATACGCATTAATAGAAACAATGTTGGGAACAACAGAGGAGCAAAAATGAGCAAAAAGTTAGAACCTGCCCACGCAGGGACATTGGAATCAAGCGATGTGTATGTTCGCGTGATGCCAGTAGAAAATGCTGGGATAACGATAGAGTTGGAGAGTAGTGTTGCTGAAATTTACGGTGATGCGATTGAAGCTTTAATCCTTGAGACCGTCAAAGCCATGAAAGTTGAAGGTGTTAAGCTGTTGATTCAAGATAAAGGAGCGCTGGATTATGTCATCAAAGCCAGAGTTCAAACAGCGCTTTTACGTGCAATGGGCGTTAGCGAGCCTGATTGGAGTACGCTATGAAACAAAAATTACGAAGAAGTATGTTATTTGTCCCAGGCTCAAACACAGGCATGGTATGCAATGCGTTTATTTATAAACCCGACACTGTGATGTTTGATTTAGAAGACTCCGTAGCCCTTAGTGAAAAAGATTCAGCACGTATGATGGTGTTTCATGCATTGCAACATTTTACGTATAAAGATATTGAAACAGCGGTTCGTGTCAATCCTTTAGATACTCCATTTGGTTTACGTGACCTTGAAGCCGTTGTGCGCGCGGGTGTTGATATCGTGCGTCTTCCAAAAACCGATACGGTTCAAGACGTTTTAGACATGGAACGCGAGATTGAGCGTATTGAAAAAGAGATTGGGAGTTCAAAAAGAACGATGCTTTTAGCCGCGATTGAAAGTGCGCTTGGTGTCGTGAGTGCGGTGGATATTGCTCGAAGTTCAGACCGTATGATGGGTATTGCTTTGGGTGCGGAAGATTTTGTGCGTGATTTGCGTACACAACGTACCAAAGAGGGAAATGAGTTGATGGCAGCGCGTAATCAAATCTTATTGGCAGCACGCGCGGCAAAAATTGGGGCGTTTGACTCTGTCTTTTCGGATGTGAAAGACAAAGAGGGTTTTATGCACGAAGTAGAATATATCAAAGGGCTTGGTTTTGATGGAAAATCACTCATCAACCCCAATCAAATTCCTTGGCTTCATAATGCGTTTGCACCTAGTCAAAAAAATATTAACTGGGCGATAGAAGTGCTAGAAGCTGCAAGAGATGCAAAAGAACGCGGACTTGGAGTTGTTTCGTTAGACGGTAAAATGGTCGATGCGCCCATTATTTTACGAGCCGAATGGATTTTAGATTTAGCCAAAGCTTCAGGCGTATTAGGAGTCGAAGAATGAAAGATATCGAAAAACACTATAACCAAAATTCCCTCACCCCAATAGGTGCGCCATTTTTTACATGTAAAAGTAAAACCAAAGGCGATGAGAGGGTCAGTAAACTTTGCGATAGCATTGAAGCGGCAATTAAACGTTCCGGTCTTAAAGATGGTATGACGATTTCATTTCATCATGCGTTCCGTGGTGGTGATTTGATTATCAATAAAGTCATGGATATTATCGCTAACATGGGTTTTAAAAACCTTACGTTGGCCTCTAGCTCACTCGCGTCCGTGCACGACCCCATCATTGAACACATCAAAAACGGTGTTGTGACACAAATTTATACTTCAGGGCTTCGCAGTAAACTGGGTGAAGCGATTTCCAAAGGTTTGATGGAAAAACCGGTACAAATTCATTCACATGGCGGACGTGTTCATCTGCTCAAATCGGGTGAACTTAAAATTGACGTAGCGTTTTTAGGCGTACCGGTTTGCGATGCTTTTGGTAATGCCAATGGGTATTCTGGACGTTCCAAATGTGGCTCATTAGGGTATGCGATGATTGATGCGCAGTATGCGGATTATGTCGTTGTCTTAAGTGAGTCATTAGAAGAGTATCCCAACGTTCCAGCAAGTTTGCATCAAGACCAAGTCGATGCTGTTGTAATCGTTGATGAAGTAGGAGACCCTTCTAAAATCGGCGCGGGTGAAACCCGTATGACAACCAATCCTAAAGAGTTATTGCTCGCGGGACATACGGCAAAACTCATTGAACACTCCGGACTGTTTAAAGAGGGCTTTAGCATTCAAACAGGAACGGGTGGCGCTTCTCTTGCTACCACAGTGTTTTTGAGTGAGAAGATGGAAGAAAAAAACATTCATGCCAGTTTTGGACTGGGGGGCATTACAGGAACCATGGTGTATATGCTAAAACGCGGTCTCATTAAAACGCTTCTTGATGTCCAAAGCTTTGATGAATTTGCCGCTAAATCTTTAGGTGAAAATAAAAATCATATCGAAATTAGCGCTAACGAATACGCCAATCCAAGCTCAAAAGGGGCTTCTGTTAAACAACTAGACATTGTTGTCCTCAGTGCTTTGGAAGTGGATTTGGACTATAACGTCAATGTCATCACCGGTTCTAAAGGCTTATTGCGTGGTGCTTCAGGTGGTCATAGTGATACCGCGGCAGAAGCAAAACTCTCTATCATTGTTGCTCCTTTAACCCGTGGACGTATTCCCACTGTGACAAAGCGGGTTAATACGATTGTCACCCCTGGTTCAACCGTTGATGTTGTGGTCACAGACCAAGGTATTGCGGTCAATCCAAAAAATGTGGAACTCAAAGCCCGTCTTAAAAAAGCAGGTCTTAATATCGTTGAGATGCAAGAGTTGTATGAACGTGCCATTGCTTTATGTGGTGAACCTGCTGAGATAAAATACACCGATAAAGTCGTCGCTGTCATTCGCTACCGAGATGGCTCGGTGATTGACGTTGTGAGACAATTGGCGTAGATGATAGGCACACACACAACCTTAAAAGCTATTTTAAACGCTAAAGAGAAGCGAGTTTTAGAGCAACAAATGCTTTTAAATCGCTTCCCTGAAGCATCTTTAATCTCCCTTTGCATCAATATTCCTGGCACATTAAAGCTCTCTCATGAAGCAGTTGTGCTCCATGAAGTTGCTCTTGAAGCCATTATGGCACTCTTAGAACACCACGCCATTGTTATGCATGAAAAGAAGACGTGTATCGCAGTGACGGGTGCTGAAACGCTTTTTACATGTAAAAGCGATGCGATGCACCTAAAACAGCTGATGTGTGAACTTGAAAATGAACATCCTCTTGGCAGGTTAATGGACATAGATGTCCTAGACTCCATAGGTAAAAGTCTTTCTCGAACGGCTCTTGGTTTTGGAAAACGCCGATGTTTTGTATGTGCGTGCGAAGCTTCTTTGTGTGCAAGGTCGCAAAAGCACTCTTATGGAGAGTTGCATGCGCATATTAAGACCTTGGTAGGTCGTCATGCATGGGAAACTTCGATAGCGTTATGGTGTGCGCGTGCCATGCAAACCGAAGTAGAACTCACACCTAAACCAGGTCTGGTCGATCAAGCTAACAGCGGGGCACATCGCGATATGGACATTCAGACTTTCTACCAAAGTATCCAAGCCATCCAACCTTTTACCAAACAATTTTTACACGCAGCTAGAATGTCGGCAAATGAGCATGCAAAAGAGACCTTTGCGCGTGTACGTCTTATTGGTATTGCGTGTGAAAAAGCGATGTTTGAAGCAACGAATGGTGTTAATACCCACAAAGGAATGATCTTTTCTTTGGCCCTTGTTTGTGCGGCACTTGGAAGGCTCAAAGCGAATGAAACAGCCTTTACATGTAAAAATATTCAACACCAAATTCAAGCCATGTGTGAAAACCTTGTCGAAGAAGATTTGGCGCATGCAAAACCCAATAGTGCAGGGGAGCGATTTTTTCATGAAACCGGTAGTAGTGGCATTAGAGGTGTTGCGCAGAGCGGATTTGCTATCATTTTTGAAGAAAGTTTGCCTTTCTTTCAATCTCAAAAAGCTCTGTTTTCTGAAGAAATTGCGCTTAAACAAACGCTACTTTATTTAATGGCACATGTGGAAGACAGTACCCTTTGGTCTAGAGGTGGACTTGATGGTTTACGCTATACAAAAAAAGAAGCACAAAAACTTTTACATGTAAAAGATGAAACAGACGCACTAGACGCGCGACTACAGACATTCGATGTTGAAATGATTAACAAAAACCTCTCGCCAGGTGGCAGTGCAGATTTACTTGCGCTTACATGGTTGCTTTCTAAAATAATCGACTAAACAGCACTGACGCTTATAGTTTTAGACATAATGGTGAAAATTTATCCGAAAAAGCATTATATATTTATATATACTACGATATAATTCTGTAAAATTTATATTGGAGTACAGCAATGAGTGAAGTTTATTCAATTTTCTTATCTGCCGTTTTTTCAAGTTTTGTTCTCTCAACCATTATTGTAACAGTCATAACGCTTATCTATCACTTAACCTACAAGTGTTTTGCCTCGTATATTTCATTTGACAAAATTGCACGTGCAGAACACCAAATGCCCACCTCACGTAAGTTAAATGACTAGTAGGCATGACCTGAGCATTTTTTCTTTGATTTATAACGTTGTTTTCGTTGTTCATTGACATTACATAACACTCTTGGTCATAATTTTATTAAAATTTATCTCAAGGAACGCATCATGAAAATAAGTGCAAGAAATCAAATTTCTGGAACAGTTGTTGAGGTCAAACAAGGACCTGTCAATAGTGAAGTGGTTGTTGCCGTAGCCGATGGTGATAAAATCGTTTCTGTTGTGACCAATGATGCCATCAATACGCTTGGTTTAAAAGTTGGTTCTGCGGCAGTGTGTATCTTCAAAGCGCAAAGTGTTCTTCTTGGAAAAGCAGATATCGCTTTAGCGGTGAGTGCTCGAAATAAAATCAAAGGCACGATTACTGAAATTAAAGATGGTGCTGTGAATTGCGAAGTGATTATCTCTACCCCTGCTGGACTCACTGTAACAGCTATTGTCACCGAAGATGCCAAAAAAGACCTTGCCCTTTCAAAAGGCGATAGTATTTATGCCATCATTAAAGCTTCAAGCATTCTAGTCGGCGTTAATTAATTTTTCAAACCCCTAGTTTTTAACAAAGCAACTAGGGGTTCTCTCCGTCGTCATTTTTCTTTTTTTATCTTCTTTAGAGCTTAATTTAAAAACAACACAAAAATTGATACAATATAGGGCGTATATAACATTATATACACACATGCAATATGTAGCAAAAATATCTGATAGAAAAACTCTTATGGATGAGAGTTTTTGAGGGAACAAAGAAATATGGTATTAATGATAGACAACTATGATAGTTTTACCTATAACATCGTGCAATATTGTTTAGAATTAGGTGCTGATTTAAAAGTCATCCGCAATGATGAATTAAGCATTGAAGAGATTGAAGCCTTGCATCCTGAAAAAATTATTATTTCTCCAGGCCCTGCAACACCTAATGAAGCAGGTGTCAGTTTAGATGTCATCAAATATTTTGGCGGAAAAATTCCTATTTTAGGGATTTGCTTAGGACACCAAGCCATTGGTCAAGCCTTTGGAGGCAAAGTGGTACGTGCCAAACGCATGATGCATGGCAAAACCTCTACGACAAAGCAATTACACAACAGCTGCCTTTTTGATGGCTTACCTGAAACATTTACGACGACGCGGTATCATTCACTGATTGTTGAACAAGACAATCTTCCTGATGTTGTCATCCCTACAGCGTATAGTACGGACGACCATGAAATTATGGCGTTACAAATTAAAGATAAACCAATCTATGGTGTTCAGTTTCACCCTGAATCAATTTTGAGTGAGCATGGACATGCTATTTTAAATAACTTTTTAAAACTATGAGAGAAAGACTTTACTTATTTTTAATTCTTATCATCAGCGGAGGTGTACTGCTTTTTGAAACGCAAACACTTTCCATTGGTTATGATGAAGCGAATATCTATTTTTATGGTGACACGATTGTTCATTATTTAGCCAATCTTTCAACACATTTTTTGGGACAAAATGATTTGGCATTGCGCTTACCTTCAATTATTTTTCACCTCTTATCGGTATTTTTACTTTATAAAATTGGTAAGCTTTTTTTAAAAAAACGATTTGACCGCATTTTCTCGGTGGCTATTTATGCTTTATTGCCTGGTGTGAACAGTGTTGCAGTCTTAGTGAACAGCGGTAGTATTGTTATTTTCTTAACACTCCTTTTTACCTATTGCTATCTTAAAGAGTATAAAGTCGCTTCACATATCATTTTAATCGCCTCTTTATTTGTGGATAATTCCTTTGCTATTTTTTATATAGCGCTATTTATCTACGCTTTAATGCAACGCAAAACAGATTTACTCATTTTAACACTCATTTTATTTAGTGCTGCCATGTATTTATACGGCTTTGACACAGGTGGCAAACCAAAAGGGTATTTTGTCGATACTTTAGGTGTTTATGCCATTGTATTTTCTCCGCTACTTTTTCTTTACTTTGTGTATGCCATGTATCGCATCCTCATCAAAGAAGAGAAAAATCTTTTATGGTATATCTCCTTTGTATCATTAGTTGTATCATTGGTTCTCTCTTTGCGCCAACGCCTAATGTTAGAAGACTTCGCTCCGTTTGTGGTATTGTCCATTCCTTTAATGGTTAAAGTGTTTTTCAATAGTTATCGCGTACGTCTTCCAAGGTTTCGCAAACTCCATTCGATTTTCTTTACGATAGTTATCGCATCATTACTGGTTAATACAGCATTATGTTATTTACATAAACCGCTTTACAGGATTATAGAAGAGCCTTCACGCAACTTTGCGTTTAAATATCATGTTGCAAAAGAATTAGCAGAGAAATTACACGCTAAAGGCATTCATAAAGTCATATTAAATGATGAAAAAATGGCGTTGAGGTTGAAATTCTATAATATTCAAAGTGGCGGCGTTTATAAACTGACAGCTAAAAAAGAGATTGAAGAAGGTTTTGAACAGATTGATATTAGCTATTTTGGTAAAACTGTTCAAACGTTTTATCTTTATCCTATAGGATGAAAAAGAGGTTAGTATGAAAAAAGCATTTACCATGTTAGAACTGGTATTTGTTATTGTTGTTCTAGGAATACTCTCTTATATGGTAGCTTCAAGCTTCCAACGTAATCCTTTACGCGAAGCAGCTGATCAAGTTGTAATGCATATTCGATATACGCAACATTTGGCGATGATGGATGATAGGTTTGATCCAAGCGAACAGCAATGGTTTATGCGGCGATGGGCACTTCGCTTTCAGCAGAATGTTGTTTTCGGAGGAATAGCTCATAATAATGTTTGGGCCTATACAATTTTTTCAGATATACCAAATTTTGCAGGGCATCATCCAGATTTAGTTGGGATGGCTCATAATCCAGAAAATTCAAACCAATATTTAAGTGGTGGATATGACAACACTTTAAATGTAAATGATGCAAGAGCAATGAAAACACTCCAATTAGCTACAAAGTATGGCGTAGTGAATGTTGTGTTTGGAGGAGGATGTAGAGCAGATACAATGTTTATACATTTTGATTATTTAGGACGTCCTATGAATTCTTTTCCTCCAGCAGCTTCTAATCATCCTTATCAACCTCCCTTAGCAGCATGGCATTACTTACTGACAAATACTTGCAATATTACTTTAACAGATAGTGGAGGTAATAATATAGTCATAGCAATAGAGCCAGAGACAGGTTACACACACATTCAATAAATTTCTTTTTCTTTTGTTTATTCTTTAACGTTATTTTAAGGAAGGGGAGTAT